>Ga0256406_1000203_pt1 | contig 114801 bp, 101 predicted proteins | sample RumenRJG_03DNA_FD_185986 | JGI IMG/M metagenome (GOLD analysis project Ga0256406, IMG submission 185986) | Bovine rumen microbial communities from Lethbridge, Alberta, Canada - RJG_03 | ecosystem: Host-associated > Mammals > Digestive system > Stomach > Rumen | place: Canada: Alberta...
TTGCCAGGGTCCGTAAGCAACACAGACATGTGGCAGACCAGAGACGCGACTATCTCCAGAAGCGGTCAACCGCCCTTGCTGATGAGTACGACCTTATCGGGACAGAAGACTTATCACTCAAAGGGATGTCATCTTCCAAAGGACTGGGGCTGGGGAAAGCAACAAACGATAACAGTTTTGGTATGTTTATCCAGATGCTTGCCTACAAAATGGCTGATAGGAACAAAAGCCTCATAAAGGTAGGCAGGACTTTTCCGTCAAGCCAGTTGTGCCAGTGCGGATATAAGAATCCGATAACCAAGGATCTCTCTGTCCGCAGGATCATCTGCCCGATGTGTGGCCGCACATACGACCGTGACATCAACGCCGCTATAAACATCAGGAACGAAGCTTACCGCATCTTCCGATGCGGGGAATAGGCTAAAATCTATGTAGGGCGGGGACCGCCCGAACTAAAGCCTGTGGAGCTGGCTCTGACGGGGTATACCTTTAGCGGGGTATGCTAGTTACCACCAGTCTTGAAGCAGGAAGCTCGGCTACTTGTAGCCGAGTAGTTCACACTGGCACATAATGACTCAGAAAACGGCAAGGATGAATGAATATATGGCAGGAATGAAATTTAAATTTACCATACAGGACTATCAGACGGATGCGGTTAATAGTGTGGTTAAGGTATTCGCCGGTCAGCCCTTTCAGGATAAGGTGAGTTACCGCCGGGATACGGGAAGTAAGGAGATTGAGAAAACTTTATTTAACTGGAAGATGTCGGATGAAGAACTATATATGGGATTTGCCAATGCACCGGTTGCATTGGATTCGTACCAGCTCCTGAAGAATATTCAGGACGTGCAGAACGACAATAATATCAAAGAATCTTCTTCTCTGGCGAAGCATATGGGTGCCTGCTCTCTTGATGTGGAAATGGAAACCGGAACCGGGAAAACTTATGTCTACATAAAGACCATGTTCGAGTTGAATAAGCAATATGGATGGAGCAAGTTTATTGTGGTCGTTCCATCCATTGCAATCCGTGAAGGTGTGCAGAAGAGTTTCCAGATGATGCAGGACCATTTCATGGAGCAGTATGGGAAAAAGGCAAGGTTTTTTGTCTATAATTCCAAGAACCTGACAGATATTGATAATTTTAGCTCGAGTGCAGATCTCTCTGTTATGATCATCAATGTGCAGGCGTTTAATGCCCGCGGTAAAGATGCCCGCAGAATCCGCATGGAACTGGATGAATTTGGCAGCCGGAAGCCGATTGATGTCATTCAGGCCAACAGACCGATTGTAATTCTTGATGAGCCACAGAAAATGGGCGGTCAGAAGACACAGGAATCTCTGAAGGAATTTAATCCGCTCTTCACTCTGAACTATTCCGCAACACATAAAGAACATCATGACCTGGTTTATGTTCTGGATGCGCTGGATGCATACCGGATGAAGCTGGTTAAGAAAATTGAAGTCAAGGGCTTCGATATCAAGAACCTTCGTGGGACAGATGGTTATCTGTTTCTTGAGGATATCGTGATCTCTCCGAAGAAGCCACCGATGGCCCGCCTGGAATTTGAAATCAGTTATGACAAATCCATTAACCGGGAGACACGAATTGTAGGTGTAGATGACGACCTTTATGCTCTCTCGAAGGGGATGGAGCAATATCAGGGTTACCACATCAACGATATTGACCCGATCAGGGGTGTAGTGACATTTACAAATGGCGTGGAAATTCACACGGGTGAAGTATTGGGAGATGTCAGTGAGAAGGATATTCGCCGGGTGCAGATTCGTGAAACAATCCGTTCCCATTTTGAGAAGGAAAAGGAACTCTATAACCGTGGTATCAAGGTGCTTTCTCTTTTCTTCATTGATAAGGTAGAAAATTACAGGAAATATGATGCGGATGGCAACGAGGTCAATTCAGAATACGGCGAGATGTTTGAGGAGGAGTACACGGATGTCCTGAACGATTACCTTACGCTGTTCAATACGCCTTATGAGCAGTATCTCCGCAGCATTGATGTACATGCTACTCACGCTGGTTATTTCAGCATTGATAAAAAAGGACACAAGGTAGACAGCACCTTAAAACGTGGAACAGATATCAGTGATGATGAGTCTGCATATGAGCTGATTCTGAAGGACAAGGAGAAGCTGCTGTCGCTGGATAATCCGGTGCGGTTTATTTTCTCTCACTCTGCTCTGCGAGAAGGATGGGATAATCCAAATGTGTTTCAGATCTGTACCTTGAAACATGGCGGCGATTCCATAACGAACAAGCGACAGGAAGTAGGCCGTGGGCTTCGTATTTGTGTTAATCAGTCAGGCGACCGCCAGGATTCCCATGTGCTGGGCTCAGAGGTGCAGCAGGTAAACAAGCTGACGGTTATCGCCAGCGACGGCTACAAGGACTTTGTCTCTTCTCTTCAGAAGGAAATCAAGGATGACCTGTACGAGCGCCCGACAAAGGCAACTCCGGAGTATTTCCAGGGAAAGCGGCTTAAGATTGGCGACAATGTCATTACCGTTACCAGTGATCAGGCTCATACGATTTATTTCTATCTGGCGAAAAACGACTACATTGATGAAGATGGACATGTGACCGATAAGTACCGTGCTGATGCTGAGAATAAGGCGCTGGCTCCTCTTCCGGATAAGGTGAAGGACATTGCAGAAGGCGTTCATGCTCTTGTACAGGGTATCTTCGATGAGCATGCGCTTGACGGCATGATCGAAGACGGCAATGCGACCAGAATTCAGGAGAATGCGCTGAATGATAATTTCTACAAGAAGGAGTTCCAGACGCTCTGGAATTACATCAACCATAAGTGGAGTTATACAGTGCATTTTGACAGCGACGAGCTGATCCGGAAATCAATCCGGCACATCGATGAGAAATTGTTTGTTGCCAAGCTGCAATACACGGTTACGAAGGGAACGCAGGGCGAGGACTGGTCTGCTGATACGGTAAAATCCGGCAGCGGTTTTGTCGCTGAGAAGAGCCATACCTACAATTTGGATCGAGGCGAGACCAGCCAGGTAAAGTATGACCTGATAGGGAAGATTGGTGCCGGGACACACCTTACCAGAAGAACAGTCACGGCAATCCTGAAAGGAATCTCGCCGCTTAAGTTTGCTATGTATGTCAATAATCCAGAGGAGTTTATCTCCAAGGTGTCCCGTCTGATCAACGAAGAAAAGGCCACCATGATTGTTGACGATATTACCTATAACAAGACAGACGGAACTTACGACTCAGAGATTTTTACCGCGGAGAAGAACAAGGACTTCTCCAGGGCATATCTGGCTAAGAAAAATGTGCAGGATTATGTCTTTGCCGATGGGACAGCTGAGAAGTCTATCGAGCGTAAGTTTGCCGAGGACATGGATCTGGACGACAAGGTCGTAGTCTATGCGAAGCTTCCGCGTGGCTTCCAGATTCCGACTCCGGTAGGTAATTACGCTCCTGACTGGGCGATTGCCTTTCAGAAGGGAACTGTGAAACACATTTACTTTGTGGCAGAGACAAAGGGCTCGATGGACAGCATGGATCTGCGTCCTATCGAACAGGCAAAAATAAAATGTGCCAAGAAGCTGTTTAACGAGATTTCAACAGACGATGTGGTTTACGGACAAGTGGATTCTTATCAGAATCTGCTCAGCGTGATGAATGCAATTTAATTGATCCTGCCTGTGGCTCTGGAAATTCTCTTACAGAGACATACTTGTTACCCAGAATGAACGCCATATGCAGGTATATAGAAAAATGACTAAAATGAAAATCAAATTACTTGTTTTTATCCTGGCATATATCATCCTGTTTACAGCTTGTCCTGTGAATGCGCATGCTGCTTTTAAAAACACCCGTATAAGGCTCAGGAGTCCGTACCAGGGATGCATGAACAGGAGCGCAAGCGATACTTATGACTACGACAAAGACGGTCACGATTATGTGACTCCATACGATGCAGACACTGACAGAATCAGCAGGCGCACAGGTACTTCACTTACCATCCACTGGTATCCGGTGTATGGAGCAAGTGGCTACGAAGTCTGTAACAAGAGAGGAAAAGTCGTAAAGCGTATCAGTGGGATGGATGTGAACCAGACCACGATCACGAAGTTAAAGAAAAATACCAGGTACACTTTTACAGTACGTGCGTATAAGAAAAGGAAAGGCAGATACACCTACACCAAGAGAAGCAAGCGTGCTATAGGGTTTACAGGATATAAGATAGCCGGGAAGTCTACTGTCTCTGCAGCTCAGATGGCTAGATTCTACAAGTCGAAAAGGTCATCTTATCCATCTGCTTATAAGAGCCTTGGTGCTGCTACGATAGATGATTTTACAAAGATCGTGTACAAAGAAGCGAAGAGATATGGGATCAAAGCTGAGGTACTTTTTGCACAGATGATGAATGAGACAGGATTCCTGAAATTCGGTGGAGACGTGAGTATCTATCAGTGTAACTTCGGTGGTGTAGGAGCTGTCGGCAATGGTGCCGGAGGTCTTGACTTCCGGGCATATGCGGCTGAACACTACAAGGCATTCGGGTATTCATCAGCGTCACAGGCCAGGAACCACGCAATCGAAGTCGGGATCCGCTCACAGGCCATGCACCTGGCACTTTATGCCGGAGCCATTAAAAAAGTAGATAATACGATAGATCCTCGTGGCAGGTACGTCCGTATCGGAAACGCGCCATATGTACAGTGGCTCGGGATAAAGGACAATCCATACACGACTGGTGAGAAACACTCCCCAAGTTACCGCGCTCAGACCCGTGGCTGGGCTGGCGCCAATAATTACGGTTACACTCTGGTAGAAAAATTCATAAAACCGATGAAAAAGTTTTCTGCATGATATATAATTTTATATAGACAATTAAAAGACTTATGACAATCCTAACCCTTTCCGATTTCCTGAAGCAGAAATACGGACAGAAATTATATAAGCTGTCTTTAGAGTCCGGGTGTACCTGTCCGAACAGGGACGGGACGCTCGGTACTGGTGGATGCACCTTCTGCAGCGCCGGCGGTTCTGGCGAGTTTGCGGAGAGGGTCTCACCGGATGACATCGACTCGCAGATTGAGGCTGCAAAGCAGAGGATCATAAAGAAACTTCCGGCTGATGTGCCGCCTGATAAGAGAAAATTCATCGCTTATTTCCAGTCATACACAAATACCTACGGAGATACTGACAGGCTTACGGATCTGTATGAAAAGGTTATCAGTCGGGACGACATCGTGATTCTATCTATTGGCACGAGACCTGACTGCATTGACGATGAAAAGCTCGAGATGCTAGAGCGCCTTAACAGGATAAAGCCTGTCTGGGTAGAACTGGGACTTCAGACCATTCACGACGAGACAGCTGAGCGGATCCACAGAGGATATTCGACATCAGTTTTTGAAGAGTGTTATAAAAGACTTAAGGCAGCAGGCCTTACTGTGATCGTCCATGTGATCCTTGGACTTCCAGGTGAGAGCAGGGAAGATATGCTTGATACGGTGAGATACCTTGGGGAACTGAGCCCACGGCTTGACGGCATAAAGCTTCAGATGCTGAATGTCTTAGAAGGTTCGCAGCTTGCGGAAGAGTACAGAGAAAGGCATTTTTCTCAGATGAGTATGGAAGAATACACTGACCTTGTGGTAGAATGTCTAAGACTCCTTCCAGAGCAGACTGTGATCCATCGGATGACGGGAGACGGCCCTAGGAAGCTTCTGATCTCACCGAAGTGGGTGACCGACAAGAAGCGGGTCATGAATATGCTCCGGAATAAAATACTTACGGCTGACCGCCCATGACTGATTTTTATAAAAAATACAAAAACAGTTTTGAAAATATGCCACGTTGTGCTATAATCATACGGATGTAGATTTTCACATCTGATGACTGTTGTTTCCGAGTGTTAGGAAAGGAAAAAGCATGGGAAAAGTTAGACGCGTATACGTAGAGAAGAAACCTGATTTCGCAGTTACAGCGAAGCAGCTTTCACATGAGTTACGTCATTTCGTCGGGGTTAGTGGTATCACCGGCGTCAGGGTTCTTATTCGTTATGACGTGGAGAATTTAAAGGACGAAGTATTTGATAAAGCGGTCCGCACAGTATTTTCGGAGCCTCCGGTTGATACAGTTTATGAGGAGACTTTCGATTTTACCGGGCGGATTTTTTCTGTAGAATTCCTGCCGGGACAGTTCGACCAGAGAGCAGATTCAGCAGAGCAGTGCATGAAGCTCTTAGACGACGAAGCTGAGCCTATCATAAAAACGGCTACTACCTATGTGATAGAGGGAGAGATTTCTGACGAGGATTTTGAAAAAATAAAGAGACACTGTGTAAATCCTGTGGATTCGAGAATCACAGATGAAGAGAAGCCGGAGACTCTCGAGGATAACTTCGAGGAGCCGGCAGACGTGGAAATCCTTGACGGGTTCTGTGATGAGAGCGATGAGGACTTCAAGAAGCGCTACGATTCACTGAATCTCGCCATGACATACAAGGACTTCCTTCATATAAGAAACTATTTCAGGTCAGATGAACACAGGGACCCGTCGATTACAGAGATCAGGGTATTAGATACATACTGGTCAGATCACTGCCGTCATACGACTTTCTCAACAGAGCTTACGAATGTGAACTTCGAGGACGGTTTTTACAAGAAGCCTATAAAGGATTCTTACGACAAATACTTAGATAACTTCCGTGTTATCTACAAGGGCAGAGATGATAAGTTCGTCTGTCTGATGGACTTAGCTACGATCGCTGCGAAGATCCTTAAGAAAAAGGGACTTTTAAAAGACCAGGAGGAATCAGATGAGATAAATGCCTGCTCTATCATCATTCCTATCGAAGTAGACGGGAAGACAGAAGAGTGGCTTCTGAATTTTAAAAATGAGACGCACAACCACCCGACTGAGATCGAGCCGTTCGGTGGCGCTGCTACCTGCCTTGGCGGAGCTATAAGAGACCCGCTTTCCGGCAGGACATACGTATATCAGGCTATGAGAATTACCGGAGCTGCTGATCCTACAAGACCTGTAAGCGAGACTCTCGAAGGTAAGCTTCCACAGAAGAAGCTGGTCCGTGAGGCCGCACACGGTTACAGCTCATACGGAAACCAGATCGGACTTGCTACCGGCTATGTAAAGGAGATATATCATCCTGACTATGTAGCAAAGAGAATGGAGATCGGAGCTGTAATGGCTGCTGCTCCCAGGCGTGCAGTACGCAGGCTCAACTCAGATCCGGGAGATAAGATAATTCTCTTAGGAGGCCGTACAGGTCGTGACGGAATCGGCGGTGCTACAGGTTCTTCAAAGGCTCATAACACTAAGTCTACAGCACTCTGCGGAGCCGAGGTCCAGAAAGGTAATCCGCCTACAGAGAGAAAGCTGCAGAGACTCTTCAAGAGAGAAGAGGTCGCTTACCTGATAAAGAAGTGTAATGACTTCGGAGCAGGCGGTGTATCTGTAGCCATCGGAGAGTTAGCAGACGGACTTCGCGTGAACCTTGACCTCGTACCGAAAAAGTACGCAGGACTTGATGGAACTGAGCTTGCTATTTCAGAGTCTCAGGAGAGAATGGCAGTAGTCGTATCTCCTTCAGATGTCGATAAATTTTTATCATATGCCAGAGAAGAGAACCTCGAAGCTACTGTAGTAGCTGAGGTTACAGAGGAGCCGAGGCTGCGCCTCGACTGGAGAGGAAAGACCATCGTTGACTTGTCACGTGCTTTTCTTAACACAAATGGAGCTCATCAGGAGACAGCCGTTACAGTCGAGATCCCGAAGAAGGAAGATGACTACCTCGAGAAATTCGCTTCTGAGAAGGTAGCAGCAGACCTTGACAAAAATGACTTAAAGGCTGCATGGCTTGACACCTTATCAGACCTTAATGTCTGCTCACAGAAGGGACTTGTCGAGATGTTCGACGGTTCTATCGGAGCAGCGTCAGTATTCATGCCATTCGGCGGCAAGTACCAGCTGACCGAGACTCAGAGTATGGTCGCAAAGCTTCCGGTCGGAAACCACAAGTGTGATACAGTCTCAATGATGGCATACGGTTTTGATCCGTATCTGTCTAAGTGGAGCCCGTACCATGGAGCCATCTATTCGATCACTGAGTCCATGGCAAAAATAGTCGCTGCAGGCGGAGATTTCAGAAAGATAAGATTTACCTTCCAGGAATATTTCCGCAGGATGAACGAGGATCCTAAGAGATGGAGTCAGCCTGTTGCAGCTCTGCTCGGAGCTTTTGAAGCGCAGATGAGATACGGACTTCCGTCGATCGGCGGTAAGGATTCGATGTCAGGAACATTTAATGACATAGATGTTCCACCGACACTCTGCTCATTTGCTGTAGATACGGCAGATGTACATGATATCATTACACCTGAGCTGAAGAAGGCCGGAGATAAGCTCGTGTACTTCTGGATCGCAAAAGACTTATATGATCTGCCTGACTATGATCAGGTAATGAAGCTCTATGACACTGTCCATCAGCTGATCCTCAAAAAGGCTATCGTTTCAGCATATGTGACCGACTGCTATGGCCCGGCTGCAGCTGTGTCCAAGATGGCTTTCGGAAATGAGTTCGGTGTAAAGATCGGTGTGGACAATGCTTCACCAGCAGACGCCTTCAAGCCATATCCTTGCTGTATCGTAGCAGAGGTAAGCCCTGATGTGATGGATGCAGTGGATCAGGCTATGACTGATAATGGCTTATCTGATTTCTATACTGTGATCGGTGAAGTTACAGATGACAGGAAGTTTACTATAGATGATGTCTCATTCGATATAAGTGAGGCTCTTGATGCCTGGAAGGCTCCGCTTGAAGGAGTTTTCGCTACTAAGGCCGATGACGATAAGACACCTGTTAAGTCTGAGCTTTACGATGAGAAAAATGTCTACGTCTGCAAGAACAAGGTCGCAAAGCCGAATGTATTCATTCCGGTATTCCCTGGAACGAACTGCGAGTACGATTCAGCCAAAGCCTTTGAAAAAGCTGGAGCTACTACGAATACAGTAGTATTCAGAAACCAGAACGCAGAGGATATCAGATCGTCTGTCGATGACTTTGTAAAGGGAATAAACAACGCGCAGATCGTCATGTTCCCTGGTGGTTTCTCAGCAGGTGATGAGCCAGAGGGAAGCGCGAAGTTCTTCGCTACAGCCTTCAGAAACGAGAAGATCACCGAAGCTATCGAGGATCTGATCACAAAGAGAGATGGTCTTGTACTTGGTATCTGCAACGGTTTCCAGGCTCTGATAAAGCTGGGACTTGTGCCTTACGGAAAAGTGACTGAACAGAAGCCGGATTCACCGACACTGACTTATAACACTATAGGCCGCCATATCTCAAAGATTGCCTATACTAAGGTCGTATCGAACAAGAGCCCGTGGCTTCGCCTCGCAGGCCTTGGAAAAGTCTACGGAATCCCTGCTTCACACGGCGAAGGCAGATTCGTAGCGAACGAAGAGTGGCTTGATAAGCTCTTTAAGAACGGTCAGGTAGCTACTCAGTACGTTGACATCGACGGAAACTGCTCGATGGATGCAGAGTGGAACATCAACGGTTCTTACAGAGCTATTGAAGGAATCACGAGTGAGGATGGTAGGATCCTCGGAAAGATGTGCCACAGCGAGCGTATCGGAGACGGCGTTTCAAAGAACATCTACGGAAATCTCGATATGAAGATTTTTGAAAGCGGCGTAAGCTACTTTAAGTGATTAGGATATAGGGGATAAATCCTCAAACAAAGAAAGGAAAAAGATGAAAGCGTATCTTTATCTCGAAGATGGAACTGTATATGAAGGCGAAAGCATCGGTTCTACGCGGGAATCCATCAGCGAGGTCGTATTCAATACCTCGATGACAGGTTATCTCGAAGTGCTGACTGACCCTTCATACGCAGGACAGGCTGTCACGATGACTTATCCGCTTATCGGAAACTACGGAGTCACCGACGACGCTGAGTCAGACAGGTCATATGTGGGTGGATATATAGTAAGAGAGCTCGCGAGAGTTCCGAGCAATTTCCGCTGCAAAGGAAATCTGAATGATTTTTTAAAGGAGCAGGATATTCCGGGAATCCAGGGAATCGACACGAGAGCACTGACGAAGAGACTTCGTGACCACGGCACGATGAACGGTATGATCTCCACGACGAAGTATGACGATCTGACTCCGGTTCTTGAAAAAATAAAGGCGTATGAGGTCGGTGATGTCGTAAGCCAGGTGACCTGCAAAGAGAAAAAGCATCTGCCGGGCAAGGGCAAAAAGGTAGTTCTCTTAGACCTCGGAGCCAAAAGACACATCGGCGAGAGCTTAAATGAGCGTGGATGTGATGTGACTATAGTCCCTGCATCTACGACTGCAGATGAGATCATCGCCATGAACCCGGATGGAATCATGCTTTCAAACGGACCTGGAGATCCGAAGACCTGCACAGCTATTATCAAAGAGATAAAGAAGCTCTACGATACGGACATTCCTATTTTTGCTATCTGCTTAGGTCATCAGCTGATGGCTCTGGCAAATGGCATAGATACGAAGAAGCTTAAGTACGGTCACAGAGGCGGCAATCATCCTGTAAAAGATTCTATTACAGGAAGAGTCTATATCTCATCTCAGAACCACGGCTATGTGGTAGACACTGAGAACCTCGACCCGAAGGTTGCCACACCGTCTTTTACTAATGTAAATGACGGGACTAATGAAGGTCTCATGTACACCGGAAAGAATATATACACAGTGCAGTTTCATCCTGAAGCCTGTCCGGGCCCACAGGATAGCGCATTTCTTTTTGACAGATTCATCAAGATGATGGAAGGAGGACTGTAATGCCACGCGATAACAGCATCAAGAAGGTAATGGTGATCGGTTCAGGCCCTATAGTAATCGGTCAGGCTGCCGAGTTTGATTATGCCGGAACACAGGCATGCAGATCCTTAAAGGAAGAGGGCGTTGAGGTATGCCTTGTAAACTCTAACCCTGCTACGATCATGACTGATAAGGATATAGCCGATGAGGTCTATATCGAGCCTCTGACCATAAAGTCTCTTGAGTCTATCATCAAGAAAGAAAAGCCGGATTCGATCCTTCCTACACTCGGAGGTCAGGCAGGTCTGAACCTCGGTATGGAGCTTGAGGAGTCAGGCTTCTTAAAAGAGCAGGGTGTAAGGCTTATCGGAACGACTGCTCAGACTATAAAGAAGGCTGAGGACAGACAGGAGTTCAAGGACACGATGGAAAAAATCGGAGAGCCTGTAGCTCCTTCAGAGGTCGTTCACGATGTGGAGGCCGGTGTCCGATTTACCAATACTATCGGCTATCCGGTAGTTCTTCGTCCGGCATATACCCTTGGCGGTTCAGGCGGTGGAATCGCTCACAATGAGACAGAACTTCGCGAGATCCTCGAGAACGGACTCCGCCTTTCCCGTGTGCATGAAGTGCTTGTAGAGCGCTGTATCGCAGGCTGGAAGGAAATCGAGTACGAGGTGATGCGTGATGCCGCAGGCAACTGTATCACAGTCTGCAACATGGAAAATATCGACCCGGTCGGTGTCCACACAGGAGACTCTATCGTAGTTGCTCCTTCACAGACTCTCTCAGATAAAGACTATCAGATGCTTCGTACATCTGCATTAAATATCATCACAGAGCTCGGGATCACAGGAGGCTGTAACGTACAGTATGCCTTAAATCCTGATTCTTTCGAGTACTGTGTCATAGAGGTAAATCCTCGTGTATCGCGTTCTTCAGCACTTGCATCTAAGGCTACAGGCTATCCTATAGCAAAGGTAGCCGCAAAGATCGCTCTTGGCTACAATCTCGATGAGATCAAGAACGCCATAACGAAGAAGACCTACGCTTCATTCGAGCCTATGCTTGACTACTGTGTGGTCAAGATCCCTCGTCTGCCGTTTGATAAATTCATCACGGCTAAGCGAACCCTTACCACTCAGATGAAGGCTACTGGTGAGGTCATGAGTATCTGTGATAACTTCTGCGGAGCTCTGATGAAGGCTATCAGGTCGTTAGAGCAGCATGTAGATTCACTCATGAGCTATGACTTTACAGACAGGACTGATGATGAGCTCTGGAAAGAAATGGAGATCGTCGATGACCGCCGTATCTATCGTATAGCCGAAGGCTGCCGCCGTAAGTTCTCACATCAGAAGATGCACGACGTGACAAAGATAGACCTCTGGTTTATCGACAGGATATCATACATCACTGAGGTAGAGAAGAGACTTAAGAATGAGGAGCTGACTCCGGAGCTTCTGCGTGAGGCTAAGAGAATAGAGTTCCCTGATTATATCATCGCAAATCTGAATGGCAAGCTCTCAGAAGATGAAGTAAAGAAGATGCGCTATGATAATGGTATCGTAGCATCCTATAGAATGGTTGATACCTGCGCAGCTGAGTTCAAGGCCGAGACACCTTATTACTATTCAGTTTACAGCGGCGGTGAGAACGAGGCTCTTGAGACTTCCGGAAAGAAGAAGGTCTTAGTCCTTGGATCTGGTCCTATTCGTATAGGACAGGGTATCGAGTTCGATTACTGTTCTGTACATGCGACCTGGGCCTTTGAGAAGGAAGGCTTCGAGACCATCATCGTAAATAATAACCCTGAGACAGTTTCTACCGACTTCGATATAGCGGATAAGCTCTACTTCGAGCCTCTTACGAAAGAGGATGTAGAAAATATCGTCCGTCAGGAGAAGCCGGATGGAGCTGTAGTCCAGTTCGGCGGCCAGACTGCTATTAAGCTCACCCAGGATCTGATGGAGATGGGCGTTACCATCTATGGAACCGATGCAAAGGATGTCGACAGGGCAGAAGACCGTGAGCTTTTCGATGAAGTGCTTCAGAAGACTGGAATCCCTAGAGCTGCAGGCGGCACTGTATTTACAGCAGAGGAGGCAAAGAAGGTAGCAAATAAACTCGGCTACCCTGTACTTGTCCGTCCTTCTTACGTGCTCGGCGGTCAGGGAATGCAGATAGCATTCAATGATGAAGAGATAGAGCAGTTCATGGGTATCATAAACCGGATCGCCCAGGAACACCCGATCCTTGTAGATAAGTATCTCCAGGGTAAAGAGGTCGAAGTCGATGCGGTATGTGACGGTCAGGATATCCTGATACCTGGTATCATGGAGCATATCGAACGTACCGGAATCCATTCGGGAGATTCTATCTCCGTATATCCGGCTCCGACTATCGGTGACGAGGTAAAGAAGAAGATAGAGGACGCTACGATAAAGCTCGCGAAGGAGCTTCATGTCATAGGTCTTATAAATATCCAGTTTATCGATATGGATGGAGAAGTCTATGTCATAGAGGTAAACCCTCGTTCTTCACGTACTGTTCCTTACATCAGCAAGGTGACAGGAATCCCTATCGTAGACCTCGCTGCAAAGGTTATGTGCGGACATACTCTCCGTGAGATGGGCTACAAGCCGGGACTTCAGCCAGAGGCAGACTATGTAGCGATTAAGATGCCTGTATTCTCATTTGAGAAGCTGCGTGGAGCAGAAATCTCCTTAGGACCTGAGATGAAGAGTACAGGTGAGTGTCTTGGAATCGCTCCTACCTTCAACGAAGCTTTGTACAAGGCTTTCACAGGAGCAGGTGTTGATCTGCCGAAGTACAAGCAGATGATAATGACTGTAAACGATAAGGACAAGCCTGAGGCTGTCGGAGTCGCAAAGAGATTCAAGGCGCTTGGCTATAAGATCTACGCTACGAGATCCACTGCTAAATATCTTAATGATCACGGAGTTGAGGCTCTCTGGGTAAATAAGATAAACCAGGAATCACCGAATGTCATGGATTTAATACTCGGTCATAAGATCGACCTCGTGATCGATACGCCGACTGAAGGACACGGAGACAAGACCCGTGACGGCTTCCTCATAAGGCGTAACGCTATAGAGACAGGAGTCTACTGTATCACAGCAATGGATACAGCCAATGCCTTAGCCCACGCTCTCGAAAGTGAGCCGGATAAGGTAACACCTATAGATATAGCAAAAGTAGACAGAAGATAAAAACACTGCCCGGCGGTCACGCCGGGCAGTGTTTTTTTAGTTCAGATCATCTGCTTCCTGTTCTACGACTCCTTCTGACCCGTCTGAGGTCTCAGCTTCGACCTCTTTTATCAGGCATTCATTTCCAGTGATAAGCCAGGTCTCACCGGAACCGCAGTAGGGACAGGTTTTTCCATATTTTACTGTCGGATAATTTTTTTCACAGTTAGAACAGAAGGTGACTGCAGGGATAGTCTCGAGCTTTAGGACAGAGTCTTTTAACAGAGGGTGTCTGCTCTTGAAATAGTCCCAGCAATCAGTGAAGTAGTCGGTCATTATCCCAGACACTTCGCCGACTGACAGAGTCACCGAACCGTATTTGGTTATATGATTTTCTTCAGCCGCTTCATCCAGCGTCTTCGCCAGATGAAGCACTATTCCCATTTCATGCATAATAATTTATATCACTGTTCGCTTGGATAGTCTGAGTGACCGGTCAGCTTTGTCTTCATGATGCGCATCATGCGCTTCGGAGCGTATTTCTTTACGGCATCCATCATCTCCTCAGCTGTGTGCATATCAGAGCAGTGAGGCAGGTCGCGGGAGAGGTGGATAGCGTCAAACTCACAGCGGGTAGTACAGAGACCGCAGCCGATACATTTGTTGAAGTCGACAGTAGTAGCTCCGCATTTTAGACAGCGGTTTGCCTCGGCCTTGACCTGCTCTTCTGTAAGAGGAAGCCTCATATCGTCAAATGACTTCACAGCTTCTTTTACTGTGCCTCTGCTGCCAGGAGTCTGGCGGTCAGCGTTATCGTAGCTGTCTATTCTGATATCGTCCCTGTCAAGCTCGATAAAGTGGCGCAGGTTTCTTCCGATCGTAAGAGACTGTCCAGGATGGACGAATCTGTTCAGGGATACCATTCCCTCACGGCCATCAGCTATAGCGTCGATAGCGAATCTGGCTCCGTGATTGATGTCACCTCCTACGAAGATATCAGGCTCTGCAGTCTGAAGGGTAACAGGGTCAGCCTCGGCTGTTCCGTTTCTTCTGAGAACGACCTTTGTGCCGTCGAGCAGATGTCCCCACTCAGCAGCCTGACCTATGGCCATAAGCACATGTGAGCAAGGTATCTCGATAGTGTCGTTTTCATCATACTGAGGGTTAAATCTGCCGTCAGCGTCCTTTACCTGGGTACACTTCTTAAAGATGATCGATTATACAGTGCCGTCGTCATTCTTTATGACTTCCTTAGGACCCCAGCCGTTCCTGAGCTCTATGCCTTCGCCGAGTATCTCTGCGACTTCATCCTTTGCCGCAGGCATCTCATCACGCTGCTCGAGGCAGAGCATAGTGACTTTTCCGTCGGTGGTTCGAAGAGCAGCTCTGGCTACGTCAGCTGCTACGTTTCCTCCGCCGACTACGACGATGTCGCCGTCCAGATGAGGCTTCTCTTCCGAGAGATTTACCCGTTTAAGGAAAGCGACTCCGGACTCAACGCCAGAAGCATCCTCGCCAGGTACACCTGCAAGCCTTCCCCCCTGAAGACCTATAGCTACGAAAAATCCCTTGTATCCCTGTTCCCTAAGCTGCTGGATCGTCACATCTTTTCCGACTTCGACTCCGCACTTTATCTCTGCGCCCATCTGGCGGATCAGATCTATCTCTGACTCGAGGACATTTTTCTCGAGTCGGAAATTCGGGATGCCGTTTAGGAGCATTCCGCCAGGACGGGATTCCTTTTCAAAGACGGTGACAGGGTAGCCTTCTTTTCTTAAATACCAGGCAGCTGTAAGTCCGGCAGGGCCTGCTCCGATCACGGCGATAGGGTACTCTTTCCACTCCTCACCGTTCGGGTTTTCTACAGGCTCGAGGAAGGCCTTTGGATTTTTCCTTTCGTACTCAGCTAAGAATTTCTTTATCTCGTCAATGGCTACAGGGTGGTCGATAAGGCCTCGCGTGCAGCGGTCTTCACAGCGTCTGTTGCATACAGCACCGCAGACTGCTGGGAACGGATTGTCCTGTCTTATGAGCTTTACGGCCTCTTCGTATCTGCCTTCAGCCGCCATTCTGACATAACCCTGAACGGCTATGTGAGCAGGACAGGCTGTCTTACAAGGTGAGGTACCGGAGTCATAGCACTGGATCTGGTTATTTTCCCTGTAGTTCTTATCCCACTTGTCCTCACCCCAGACATGGTCATCCGGAAGCTCGTGAACAGGGTACATGACTTTGGAGCCGTCTGCGTGACAGAGCTTCTGGCCGAGCTTTGCGGCACCGGCAGGGCAGACCTCCACGCACTTTCCGCAGGCTACGCATTTCTCAGCGTCGACGTGCGCGCGGTAAGCGGAACGGCTCATATTTGGCGTGTTGAAAAGCTGGGAAGTACGGAGACCGTAGCAGCTTCCCGGAGAGCAGTTACAGATACCTACTATACGGTTCGGTCCGTCGAGATTCGTGATCTGGTGTACATAGCCTTTTCTCTCGGCTCGCATAATGATATCCATTGCCTCATCACGGGTAATGTAATATGCGTCCTTGCCAGATTCTACAAGGAATTCTGCTATGTCACCGACACCGATACACATATATCCTTCGATATCGCCGACACCTTCGCCTCTGTATCTCTGAGCCTTGCGGCATGCACAGACCATCTTACAGAACTTGTCGTATTTTTTCAGCCAGTGTGAGAGGTATTCAACACTGACAGAAGTCGGTTCAGTTTCTATGGCTTTTTCTACAGGGATTACGTGCATACCGATGCCGGCTCCGCCTGGGGGAACCAGCTTTGCAGCGAGCTCAAGCGGCTCCTGCGGGGCGAGGTTGAACATCGTGGCTACTTCAGGATGATCGTCGCAGAGAGTAGGGTGCTCGACCATGTACTCGCCGCTTCCTACGACCCACTTCGGGATGATATACTGGATATGCTGGTCGGCATTGTCACGGTTCTGTTCGATGATACCGATCCAGAGCAGATGGTCGATGACTTTCTGGGTGTCTTCTTCAGACATATGATTCTTCTTCGCAAGCTCAGCCGTAGTATAAGGCGTGCGGCGCTTTTCAAAGCTCAGCATGAAGCGTACTTCGTCCTTCGTCAGGAGTCTGTCGAGGATCCAGAAATCCATGTGGTTTTCCTTCATGCCGCCTTTTAGCTTTCGAGGTATCGAATCGGTGATGAGCTGGGCGAGCTTCATCGTAAGCTCTTTTTTCTCCGGGTCATCACAGTGATAGTCTTCCCGTGGGAAATCCCAGTCGTTCACGAAGATATTCTTATTTACTCCTTTTACCATTATAACCTCCACTTTCCCTTAAAAATATATACTTTTATTACATTATACGTGAACTTGCACCTGAAAAATTTGCAAAAAACGCCAGAAACATGTAAATAATGAGTGTAAAATGACTATTGACATATCAGAAAAGTATGCTATAGTAGTTAAGACAATTTTTATAGGAACGCAGAGTAGACTGTATTGCGTTAAGTGTCTGGTGAACAGGGAGTTGTCATCAGAACGAAGGGACACAGGGTCCCGCGGTTTTATGGTCGCATCCCGCTGCTGCATGAGAGAACGTATTCCTCCTGTGCGGTTAAAGGAGCTTACTGCAAAGGAGGTATTTTTATGCAAAAATTCATTCGTAACCTAAAGGACTCCGCAGCAGAACTGAAAAATATAAGGAGTCTGTGCACTGTGGCGATGCTTATGGCACTATCGGTGGTACTTAATATGGTATCTACGATAAATATTGGCCAGTTCATCCACATCGGACTTTCATGGCTTCCGAAGGTAATGATCTCGGTCCTGTTCGGACCGGTGACGGGGGCAGTATCAGCTGCAGCGCTTGACATCTTAAACTACGCAGTCCGCCCGGATGGGCCGTTTTTTCCGGGATTTACTTTAGGCTCCACTGTAGCGGCATTTATCTACGGAGTATTTTTCTACAGGAAAAAAGTGACGGTAGTAAGGACCTTTGTGGCAAAAGGCATAGTCACAGTGATCGATAATATCATCCTCAACACCCTCTGGCTCTCGATCCTATACGGCCAGGCTTTTAAGGCACTTTTCTTCCCGAGACTTATAAAGAACCTGATCACCTGGCCTATCTACAGCCTGATACTCTTTACAGTGATGACTGCGGTCGAAAGGACTAAGGCAGGAGAACTTTTAAGAGCGCATCATTATCCGAAGGCTTCATAAAGCAGATGCGGATGTAACGGTCGGAGAGGAACGGGAAGGTCGAGCAGTCCCTTATCATCAGCTTCTGTCTGATACATTTTTCAAAAAGTGAATGGCTGTCTTCGGATCCATCAAGGACCTGAAGCAGCATGAAGTTTGCGTTAGGATAGTACGGTTTAAAAGCCGTACTATTTTTAAATATATCGAAAAGCCTCTTTCTCTCGGTAAAGATCAGGCCTTTTGTGGCTTTGATGTAATCAGTATCTGAGAACATGATCTTGCCGGCTTCTTCGGCGAGGGATGAGATCATCCACGGGTTCTTCTTCTGGTTTATCTCTTTGAGGAGGTCTTCGTTTCCGGTGACAGCGTAACCTAAGCGGAGCCCTGGAGCCGCGAAGAACTTCGAAGTGCCACGGAGAACTATCAGGTTATTATAGTCTGAGGTAAGCGGTACTGAAGTGATCTCGGGTTCATTCGATGTGAACTCGACATAGGTCTCGTCTACCATCACATAGATATCGTGCTCCTTGCAGGAGTCGAGGATGCGGCGCATATCACGGTTCGTGATGACAGACGAAGTCGGGTTATTCGGGTTACAGAGGACTATAAGGTCCAGGTCATCCGAGAGCCTTTCTATAAAGTCATCTACAGGCATCGTAAAATCATTTTCTTCGCGGAGCGGATAGTAGGAAGTGCGGCCGCTGTTTAAGGTGATCTCACGCTCGTACTCAGAGTAGGTAGGCCCGAGTATCAGGGCTTTCTTTGGGGCTGTGACCTGGACGAAAAGAGAGATAAGCTCCGTAGAGCCGTTTCCGACTATGATATTTTTCTCATCGCAGGAGGCATAGGCGGCAATCGACTTCTTTAAGTCAGTGTAGTCCCTGTCAGGATAAGTCTCTATGCAGTGGATGTGCTTTGCCAGATCCTCCGAGAGCTTCGGGGAGATGCCTAGGGGATTTACGTTTGCGGAGAAGCTTACTATCTCCTCTTTTTTGATCCCGTACATTTTTTCAATGAGTTCAAGGTCGCTGCCGTGGAAGTGGTCTTTATGTTTAAGCATTTAAAATAACTCCTTTTTGTTGAATAAATAAGACAAAACATTTATAATCATTATAGTATTTTTGACATTTATGTAAAGAAAGGACTTTCCTTTGAAAGAAAAAATCCTTGATCTGACAGAAGGAGAATTCGAACGGGACTTCCCGGCTGCCTTAAGTGCCCCTGACAGGATCGAAAAAAAGGGTATAGAAGGACATGACATAGCCGGTAGCATCCGCATATATACAGACAGCGACCTGCCTTTAGAGGGACAGGTCTTTTCGTCGAACCCTTATGTCAGCACTGAACAGAAGGATTTTAGCGGAAGGGAAGCCATTCTTGATTTTACGGCTCATACGGCCGGTTTCTACCCGGGACAGAGGCTTGACGGCACATTTACTATCGTAACAGACGGCCATAACCTGACTGTTCCATATTCTTTTACCGTCGAAGAAAAATATCCCGAAGCAGAAGGCAGGGAGATAAAGACATTAGAAGACCTGTACGAGCTTGAAAAAAATGACAGGAGAGAGGCAGTTTCTGTCTTTTCATCTGAGGACTTTAAGAAGCTTCTGGTAAGGCACTTTCCGGAGACTTACCTAAGCTACCGCTCGCTTACAGGGACGATGGGCTTTACACCGGAGGCTTTAGAGAACTTCCTCTGTGAGAACGGGCTTAAGGACAGGATAAAGCTCCATGTGTTCCCGGCAGAGCTCGATTATTATGCTGTAAACGAAGACGTGAAGGAGAGTTTCCGCATCACGAGAAATACCGACGGGTACGTGTCTCTGTCATTTGAAGTGCCAGAAGACAGTTTCATAAGTCTCTCAAAGACAGAAGCGACTGACGCTGATTTTTACGGCGGGACACTTGAAGTCCCGTTTTTTATAAAAAGTTCCCAGCTCCACAAGGGAGTAAATACGACAAGCCTTACGATCAGGGGAAATGGTCTCCTGATAAAAAAGGACGTAAACGTTTCTACCTACGGAAAAGGAGAGAAGGTCTATGAGGAGAGCCGTGAGAGAAAGAAGGTCATCTGCGACGGAATAAAGGGTTATCTCGATTTCAGACTCAGAAAGACAGATACGGCAGCTTTTTTAAAGTCGGCGACTGAGACTACAGAATATTTTTTAGATAAAAATCCGGCTGATCTGTTTTCACTGCTCTACAGGACCATGGCACAGATAGTGTCAGGAGAAAAGCAGAAGGCCTTGGTTACCATCGCCATGTTAAAAGAGATGATAACTGACAGAAAGAGTTTTGAGTGGGCGTTTCTTCTGTATCTTTGCACCCTGATGGATCCGGAAGAGGGATACATAGACAGGATCACGGCTGAGATCGAAGCTATCGAAAAAGAACTCGATGATCCGCGCATTTTCTGGTTCCTTCTTTTCCTACGCAAAGAATACACCGAGAACCCGCTTAAGCGATTAAGTGATATCAGAAAGTGGATAAACCGCGGGAACTATTCACCGATCCTCTATGCGGAGGCTTTTGACGTCATAAATGCCTATCCGCAGTATATAGGACAGCTTGACAGTTTCTCACTCTCAATACTCAGATTCGGACAGAGGAACGGCGTCATCAGTAAAGAGGTAGTCCCGTTCGTATCTGAATGTCTCTATGACCTGAAGGACTTCAACGCAGGTGTATTTGACTTTGCGGGGAAGCTCTATGATAGATACGATGATGACATGCTGCTTTCGTCTATAGTCTCGTATCTGCTAAGGAACAGATGCATCGGGAAGAAATACGCTATCTGGTACAAGCGCGGGATAGAGGTAGACCTGAACCTGACGGGAATATACGAAAACTATATGTACTGCGTGGATGAGGCGGATACTGATATGCTCCCGCAGCTACTTCTGATGTATTTCTCCTACGATAATAACGAGCTCTCAGAAGAGAAAAAAGAGTACCTTTACGCAAATGTGATCATGTACAAGGAACGCCGGGCTGATATATACGAGTCATATAAGGCGCAGACAGAGCGCTTCGCTATTGAGAAGCTCCAGGAGGGAAAAATCGACGATTTTCTCTCGGTGATATACAGAGACCTGTACAAAAGAGATTTTTTCGATGATGAGCTTAAGAAAAAGCTGTACGCTTTAAAGGATTCTGTAAAGGTCTTCTGCCTTTCACAGGAGTCGGGAAGACTCTCGATATATACGGAGAGGCTTAAGAAACCGTTCGAGACAGATCTGAAGAATCACTCGGCGATCATACAGATAAAAGACGACGACTTCTTTACTGTGCTTACAAACCAGAACGGAGTGTTCGCTGAAAAAGAGCTGTTCTATACGGAAAAGCTCTTACCGGAGTTAGACGAAGAGGAAGACGAAAAGTCCGGAAAAGACATACGCATAACAGGCGAGACAGAAGAGGCATTTGCAGACCATATCATAGCAGAAAATGACTATGATGCTGTTACTGTAGATGATATACCTGATGAAGTAAAACTCCAGAACAGAAGGCCTGAGGTAGTCACCTTTATCCTGAGACATCTGATAGAAGAAGACAGGACTGATAAGGCCTTTTCTCTGATGAAGGAAGTATATGGATTCCAGGTTCCGGAGAACCAGCTCCTCCATCTGGCTACACAGGAGTGTCAGAAAAATGAGCCTGATGAATTCCTTACAGGACTCTCTGTCTGGCTCCTGGACCACTATCTGTCGAATAAGGTGACACTAGACTATCTGTGCCGCAACTACGAGGGCCCTACTTCTGATCTCATCTGTGTATTCAAGTACGCTAAGGCGAGAGGATGTGAGGTAAGCAGTCTGGCAGGACATATCATTGAGCAGATGATCTTCGAAGAGGGAGATTATCCGGAAGCAGCGGATGCCTTTATGTCGTACAGGATAGTTCATCCGGATATGAACCTCGTGAGGGCTTACGTGACATATTTTTCAGACAGGTATGTCAGAGGTGAAAAAGAAGAGACAGATGAGGCCTTCTTCAGGTACATAAAGGATATGTACGTATCTGATCACGGCGTAAACTCGAGCATAAAGACTGCGCTCTTAAAGCACTACGCTGAGTCCGGTTCGTTGAAGCCTGACCAGCTAAAGACTGCCGAAGCGCTTTTAAGGGATAACCTTCTCGACGGCAGGTATTTTTCGTTCTATACGAAAATGGATATACGTCTTGTAAGGGAGTTCGGCCTCTATGAGAGAGTATATACAGAGACGAGGGAAAAACCTGGGAAGGCTCTTACCGCGTGTTTTTATCCTGGAACAGAAAAAGAGTTCTCGCAGGAGATGGAAGAGGTCTATGACAGCATCTATATCACCTCGCTTATACTGTTCCGTGGAGAGAGCGCTGAGTACGTGATAAAGGATGAAGACGGAAAACAGGTGACTCGTGGAACTGCTGTAAACCAGAACTACCCAGACAGTGGTTCAAAGAGCAGATTCGGGCTGATAAATGAGATTTCAGAAGAGGAAAAGAGTTCTGACAGTGCTCTTTCAGACAGTATAAAAGAGTACATAAGGCTTGACCTATCGTCAGATGACCTTTTCTCTATGGTGTGATAAATGGAAGAAGAGACCATATCAAGGACCGGGGCCGTGTACGGGATCGACATCTCCGAAGACCGTGCACTGATAAGCTACATAAATCCTGATCAGAAGGAACCGACTACAGTTTCTTTAGTCTACGGAGAGGAAAATTACTGTGTGCCGATGGCTGTTGCAAAGCGCGAGGGAATCGGGCAGTGGTTTACCGGAGAAGAGGCTGTGAGCAGAGCTGAAGAAGACGGAGTTACTCCGGTACCTGATCTCTATAAAAAGGCTTTAGCCGGAGAGGATATCATAGTCGATGCCGACCTTTTTTCGGCGGATGATATTTTTTCCATATACTTAAGGCGGCTCTTTACAATGGCTCAGAATATGAGCGGGATCAAGGAAACCCAGCTCGTCGTCTTCTGTGTCCAGGAAGTCACCAAGGAAGTGGTGTCACTTCTTACCCGCTGTTCAGAAAAAAATGGCATCGACCGTGAAAAAGTAGCTGTCATCGATAAAAAAGAGGCATTTTACTACTACTGTCTGTCTCAGGGACCTGACTTCAGAAGAAATGACATGGCACTTTTCGAGTGCGAGGGTTTAAACGTCTATGCTCTAAGACTAAATAAAAATGCCTCTGATGACGGTGAGCTCATTACCTTGGATGAGAAGTATTTTACTCTCGATGAAAAGGATAAAGATTCATCTTTTGATGAAGTGCTAAAGGAGATGCTCAAAGGAAATCTTGTCTCCACTATATATCTGACCGGCTCGGGATTTTCAAGGGACTGGATGAACATCTCGCTTCAGAGAGCGCTTCTGGGGCACAGAGTATTTGCGGGACAGAATCTCTATACCAGGGGAGCAGTATATGCCGGGATGGTAAAGACCAGGAGCGTTTCCTGGGGATACACTTACGTCGGAGACCACGAGCTGAAGCTCAATGTTTCGCTCAAAGTTTCTGACTTAAATGAGCTTAAATTCTATCCGCTTATAAGGGCTGGTGAGAGCTGGTATGAGGAGAAAGGCGAGTGTGAAGCTATTCTCGACGGTTCTCCGGAAGTGGAGATCTATATCGGAAAGCCTGATTCGAGAAAGACTGTAGTTTCAGTTCTCAGGCTTAAGGACCTGCCGGTCAGGGAGAACAGACTCACCAGGCTCCGCATCACAGCGACTCCGCTTTCTGATAAGAAGGTGAGCATCCGTATCCTGGATCTGGGATTCGGAGAGATAGCAAGGGGAAGCGGAAAGACTTTTACTACTACGATAGGGATTGACTAATGGGAGAACTGATACTTTGCAGGCGTCCGATAGCTGCGGCGCCTTTTTACCTCGAGAGTATTTCTCTTAATGTATATTCAATTGAGGAACTCAGCTGGTTTATTTTTCATCATACTGATATCCTGGAAAGTGACTTCATCTCAGATGACCTGTTGGACTGGATTTCGGATGAGGCAGGATACAGGGATCTGGCCTTGAGACTTCGCGCAGGCAGAGACGCTAAGACGCCTTTTCATGTGCAGATAGAGACTATCCTGGCTTCCTGCGGTTATCTGACACCGAAGGAGATAAAGGATACTGTCAGGGAAGTGCAGCTTTCTGCAGGTCTTTCGCCTGTAGAAAAGAAGAAAAAGCGCGCCGACCTTCTGATAAAGAACGGCAATATCCGTAAAGGCATCACAGCCTACCAGAAGATTCTAGAGACTGAAGACTTAAAGCGTGACATCTACGGAAATATCTGCCACGATATCGGATATGCATACGCGAAGCTATTTCTTTTCAAAGAGGCCTCAGACTGGTACAGAAAGGCTTACGAGCACAATGTAAGCATCAAGAGCCTGATGCAGCTTCTTTTCTGCCTGATGGAGATGGGCGATGAGGACGGCATAAAGGATATAACCGAAACCTATCACATAAGGGACGAGGAACTGGAGCGTGCCAGAGCAGTTTTCAAGGCAGCAGGCGAGACTAAGAAGGTACAGGAGGCTCAGCAGAAAATGACCTCTGACCCGAAAAATATCCACGGATTCATCTCTGAACTGAAGTCTGACTACATCAGAAAGTACGGTGCTTAAGGGTGTTTGGATTTAAAAAGAAAAAAAAGACAAAAACCGAAGATGAGATATTCGATGATCTGATAGACGAGGCTGCAGCCATAGACGACATGGAAAGTCCGAAGAAGATCGAGCACATGATCCTGGACTCCTGCGAGCAGATCATTTCGGAGACAAAGGAGATTGAAGGGAAAAAGGCCGAGTACCGGATACTTACTAAGTACTTAGAGGACATAAAGCGCATCCATGAGCTGAATCCAAAGGAAGCCTCTGCCGTGAAAAAGGCAGCTGCCGCCATAGAGAGGGCACAGAAGAGCAGAAAGACTTTTATCGATGCTCCTAAGACTATATCAGATGATGCCTATGCCCTGATAGCTGAGAATGAAAGCACTGTGCAGCGTGAGATAGAGAGAATGAGGGAAAACGAAGTCTATCAGTCCAACACCGCTGCAAAAATGCATGCACTCGAAGCTGACAAGGGTGAGCTGAAGCTGGACTTCGATGAGGCTACCTCTCACAGCTCCTTTGCGAGAAAAATCTGCGTCCTTCTGATGGTGCTTTTTGCTGCGAGCTTCGTATTCCTTATCGCAGCAGGCGGATCAGAGGGAGGGACGGCTTCGCAGGTAGCGGGCATTTTTCTTATAGTATTTGCGGTTCTCGCAATGCTTATCTTCATGTGGCAGGCTTCTTCGATCAGGAGACGAAAAGTACTACTGAGGAACCTGAACTCGACTATCACCCAGCTGAATGTCACGAGAATGGAGTACGCGAATGTCACTAAGGCCATAAATGCCACGTCTGACAAGTACCACGTACATTCATCTACTGAGCTTTTGTACCTGTATAATGCTTTCGATGATTTTAACTACAGGAGAGAGCGGTTCGTAAAAGACGATGAGGACCTGACGTACTGGAATGACTATCTGCTGAGACTCTTAGCACCCTTAAGGCTCTATGACAGCCATATCTGGCTCAAACAGGCGGCAGCCTTAAACCATGAGGACGATATGCAGGAAGTGCATAAAGAACTCGTGGAGAAGAGACAGGCAGTAAGGGAGCAGATAAGACTGGAGACCCATCAGGTAAAGAGCGAGCGCGACGAGATCGACAGGCTCATGAAGGAAGCAGACTTCTACGTGCCTGAGATAATGGAGATCATAAAGTCTGTGGATAAGCTCTGCGGACTTGACAGATTAAGAAAAGAAGAGGATGATAGTATCCTGAAGTCTCTCGACGCAGAGGAGACAGAAGAGAAAAAGACTGTTTCAAAGGAAAAAGCAGAAGAAATAACTACGGAGCCTGTGAACAGGCCAGAGAAAGAAGAGAAGAAAAAAATGAAAGTAAGAACCAGATTCGCGCCATCACCTACAGGAAGAATGCATGTGGGAAATCTTCGTACAGCCCTTTATGCTTACCTTATCGCAAAGCATGCGGGTGGTGATTTTATCCTTCGTATAGAGGATACTGACCAGGAGAGATACGTAGAAGGTGCGGTCGATATCATTTACAGGACTCTGAAGGAGACCGGACTTGAGCATGACGAGGGCCCGGATAAGGACGGCGGCTGCGGCCCTTATGTCCAGAGCGAGCGTGTAAAGCAGGGCATCTATATGAAATATGCCAAAGAGCTTATCGATAAGGGAGAGGCTTATTACTGCTTCTGCACACCTGAGAGACTCGAGAGCTTAAAGCAGGAGGTCGTAGACGAAAACGGTGAGAAGAAGACCATCTCTATCTATGACAAGCACTGTCTTCACCTTTCAAAGGAAGAGGTCGAGGCAAATCTCGCTGCCGGAAAGCCTTATGTCATTAGACAGAACAACCCTCGCACAGGAACTACTACCTTCCACGATGAGATCTATGGAGATATCACTGTAGATAACAGCGAGCTCGACGACATGATCCTGATAAAGTCTGACGGTTATCCTACTTATAACTTCGCAAACGTCGTAGACGACCATCTGATGGGGATCACTCATGTAGTCAGAGGGAACGAGTACCTGTCATCTTCACCTAAGTACAACAGGCTCTATGAGGCATTCGGCTGGGAAATCCCTAAGTATATCCACTGCCCGCTGATCACGAACGAGCAGCACCAGAAGCTGTCAAAGAGAAGCGGACACTCGTCATTCGAGGATCTCGTAGATCAGGGATATCTGACAGACGCCATAGTGAACTTTGTAGCTCTCTTAGGCTGGAGCCCTGAGGATAACCAGGAGATCATGAACCTGCCTGAGCTCATCGAGAAGTTCGACTATCATCATATCAGCAAGTCACCGGCTGTCTTTGACACGACAAAGCTCAAGTGGATGAATGGCGAGTACATCAAAAAAATGGATCCGGCTGTCTTCTGTAAGAAAGCCCTTCCATATATAAATGAGACTGTAAAGAGAGACTGTGACAAGGAGAAGATCGCTGCCCTGGTACAGTCACGTATTGAGATATTCCCAGATATTGCAGACCTCATAGACTTTTTCGAGGAAGTACCGGAGTACGATACATCGCTTTATGTGAATAAAAAGAACAAGTGCACAGAGGAAAATTCTCTGGAGCTTCTGAAGTCTGTCCTTCCGGTACTTTCAGGCCAGGATGACTTCTCAAATGACGCGCTTTTCGAGACCTTAAAGGCATTTGCCAAAGAGCACGAGTACAAGGTTGGTTTCGTTATGTGGCCGCTCCGTACAGCTCTTTCGGGAAAAGCATCTACACCTGGCGGTGCTACACAGATCATGGAGATCCTTGGAAAAGACGAATCGCTCCGCCGCATCACAGCTGGCATCGAGAAACTCGAAGCATGATATAAAGGAGGGAGAGTATGAGAAAAATACTATCTGCCGAACAGCAGGAGGCTGTAAACCATTTCAGAGGACCGTGTCTTTGTATGGCAGGTCCTGGAAGCGGCAAGACCCTGGTACTTACAGAGCGCATAGCTTCGCTCGTGCGTGTACATGGCATCGAACCGCGGAGCATTCTGGTGGTCACTTTTACCCGTGACGCCGCTGCTTCGATGAAGAGACGCAGTGAAGAAGATAACATCTACCCGTCTCCTGCATTTGGCACTTTTCATTCAGTTTTTTACAATATCCTTTTAAGAGAGGGCCGTGTCAGGCCGGAGAACCTTATCTCCGGAAGAAAAGCTCTTGGTCTCCTCTCGCTTTCCGTAAATGAATGTGGTCTTAAAGAAGTAAATACCGAGTATTATCCGGCGCTTCTTCGGACGATAAGCTTCTATAAAAATACCGGTTTTCTCGATGAAAATCTCTATCCGAATGATACAACTACTGAGGACATGAAAAGGATCATCGTGAAGTTTGGCGAGCACACTGTAGGCGACGGGTACTTTGACTTCGATGATATCCTGGTGGAGACCAGACGGTTTTTTAAAGAGCATCCTGAGAGGCTTGAGTTCTGGCAGAAGAAGTTCCCGTTTATTCTGGTGGATGAGGCACAGGATATGAACCGGTTGCAGTATGAGACGATAACAGAACTCGCGCGTCCTCTTGATAATCTCTTTCTGGTAGGTGATGATGACCAGGCCATCTACGGTTTCCGGGGCTCTGATCCATCGTTTCTTCTGCAGTTTGAAAAGGACTATCCGGATGTCCATAAGGTTATCCTGAATAAAAATTACCGGAGCGATAATCTTATCGTATCTTCATCTGCAAAGCTCATCTCCCAGAATAAGGTGCGCTTTGAGAAAAATCTGACTGCAGCGTCTTCTGATCCGGGCACGATAGAAATAATAACTGCCCGCGATGAGCACGAGGAGGGCAGACTTGTCGCTGAAAAAATTCAGTTGCTTTTAAGTAGTGGAGTGCCTGCTTCTCAGATAGCAGTCCTCTACAGAAACAGGCTTGTAAGTACCTGCCTCGTGCAGGAGCTCTCGAGGCTTTCAAGAGAGAAGAGCGAAACAGATACATTTTTCTATAAGAGCTTTGTAGTAAAAGACATCCTGTCGTATCTTACCATATCGCAAAGCGATGAGGTAAAGCTAGAGGATTTTGTGGCAGCTCTTACTCATCCGGACAGAAATATCGGCATCATAGGCGTCGGTAGAAGTGAGCTCAGTAAAAACGAGTGGCTTTCAAAAATGAAAAAGACTGTTTTTAAAAACGAAGCAGAATTTTTCATTAACGACCTGAAGTTTATCGCCTCGCTTTCACCATCATCTGCCATAAACTATATCATTAAAAAAATGGGATACTCGAAGTACATAAGGGATTTTTCGTATAAGAACGGGATGGACGCTTCCATCTATAATGACCATGCTGCTACGCTTTTAAAAGAGGCAGCTGCATACAGGCATATAGGGGATTTTATCTCAGATATGCAGGAGAAAAAAGAGCACGCCATTATCACAGAGGAAAAAGAGAAGAAGCCAGATTCGATAGGCTACTATACTTTTCACGGCTCGAAAGGGCTGGAGTTCGACAACGTCTTTATCATAGGAGCATGTGACGGGATCACACCGTCAGAAAAGGCCGATACAGCGGTCCGGATAGAAGAGGAGAGACGGGTTTTCTACGTGGCGATGACCAGAGCAAAGAAGAACCTCTATATCTCAGTTGCCGGAAAGTATGGAAACCACACTTACTATCCGTCTCCGTTCCTCAAAGAGGCATTTGGCACTTTTTAATTTATTCGGTTTTTCAGACAGTTTTATGTTATAATATCATAGTCTATTTTTGAAAACAGAGTTTGGAGATACTATGGGTTATGAAATGAGAAAAGGCAGCTTTTTAAATAATGGAGCGTTCCGCCGTAAGGGAGGAGTAGAACTTACGGTGGTTGCCAGGAGAGAAGGCGGCCTTTCCGTCATTTTTTACGATAAAAAGACTAAGACAAAATTAAAGGAGATCCCTCTGAAAAAGTCCATGAGTGTAGGAAGGGTCTACTCTGTATTTTTCCCGTCTATTTATGATGATGTCTGTTATATGCTAAAGGACGCTGACGGCATCTACTTAGACCCGTATGCTCCGGTCATTAGTGGCAGGGAGAAGTGGAATGATGTCTCGAGAAAGACTAATAACTTTGCAGTCTATGGCTGTGTAGGAGAGAACTGCTCTGACTACAGTGAAAAGCTCCCTTCAGTAGCGCCAGAGGATATGGTGATATATAAGCTGCACATGAGGGGATTTACAGAAAATAACGGTCTTACCGCCTCATACAGAGGAAACTACAAAGGCATCATAAAAAAACTCCCTTATCTTAAGGAGCTCGGGATCACTTCGATCCTTTTTATGCCGGTCTATGATTTCGAGGAGATCAGATACCATTCATATAAAGTCACAGAACCTGATGATACAGTAGGCGAAAAGACCTCGGATCCTTACGGCGTAAACTACTGGGGCTACGGAGATGCGTCTTATTTTGCGCCTAAGGCTTCGTACTTCGGGGCTGACCCGCAGAAGGGCATGGATGCCCTGGTAAATGCGATACATAAGGCTGGAATGGAGATCTTTCTCGAGTTCTCCTTCACTTCAGAAAAAATCATCGAGAATCCGCGTTTTATAGCGAATATCCTGATCTGGTGGCACATGAGATACAAGGTCGACGGGTTCCATCTGATAGGAGAGGGACTGCCGATCCGGTATATACTAAGACACCCGAAGCTTTCCGATGTGAAGATCTTCTATGACAGGGTCGATGAGAGAGAACTCTCGGGTGAAGAGCACAAGAGATTTTTCTACTATAATGATGACTTCGTATATCCGCTCAGAAGGCTTGAAAACCACATGGACGGCTCTGTGGCAGAGCTTGCGAATCAGATGAGGAAGCAGGGAGACAAGTTCGGCTTCGTAAACTATGCGGCCGAAAAGACAGGCTTTACTCTTCTCGACGCTTACAGCTACGGCGAAAAACACAACGAAGCAAACGGCGAGGATAACCGTGACGGCAGTAACTATAACTGCAGTGCAAACCACGGCTATGAGGGAAAGACGAACAGCCGCAACGTAAATCAGAAGAGGTACACCTGTGTCAGGAGTGACCTGGCGCTTTTGCTTTTATCCCAAAGCGTTCCGCTGATCACAGAGGGCGATGAGACACTAAACTCCGCGAACGGGAACAACAACCCATACGGGCAGGATAATGCAGTCGGCTGGACACAGTTCTCGAATAAAAAGGATGCCAGACTCTTACGTGAATTCGTAAAGCGGCTTATCACCTTCAGAAGAGAGCATCCGGCACTGAGAAACCCTAAGCCTATGAAGCAGAATGACTATATAGCATGCGGGCTTCCGGATCTGTCATACCACGACAGTGAGCCGTGGATCATGGGGATAGGACCTGAGAAGAAGGGACTTGGCATCCTCTACGCAGGTGCCTATGCCGGTAAAAATTCACAGGATGTGATGGTCATCATGAACTTTTACTATGAGGACAGGACGTATGCTCTTCCGTCTCCAGGCGGAAAACGAAAATGGTATCTGTGTGCAAATACCGGAGAAGAGGCCTTCTATGAAAAGCAGAAACTCTGTGAGGAAGACCGGATAACTGTGCCAGGCGGCACTGTTTCGATACTCGTAGGCAGGTAAGATGAGTTTAAAGAACGCTTTTTTACATTTCAAAACGATAACCCACCACAGGCATCTGGTAATGAGAGGATGCTTTAAGGTCGGACTATATAAACAGGGACTTCTCCACGACTTATCGAAGTATTCGTGGACAGAATTCCGCATTGGAGCAAGGTATTATCAGGGCACGAGAAGCCCGAACAACGAGGAGAGGGAAGAAACCGGGCTCTCTACTGCCTGGCTGCACCACAAAGGTCGTAACAAGCACCACTATGAATACTGGATAGATTACGACATCAACTCGAAATCCGGTGAATGCCCGCTGACAGGAATGAAAATGCCGGTGAACTATGTGGTAGAGATGTTTATCGACCGTCTGTCCGCCAGCAAAAACTACATGGGCGACAAATACGGGGATGACTCGGCTCTTAAGTACTACCTGAAAGGTCACGACCACTATATCATCCACCCGGAGTCTGACGCGCTTCTCAGGAAGCTCCTCGAGATGAACGCTGAGAAGGGCGAAAAGGAGACTTTCGCCTATATCAGAAAGTACGTCCTGAAGAATAAAAAGTGATCAGACGGCATTTCTTACATAGTTGTTTAAAAATACTTCTTTAAGATATCCCTTCTGACAGAGGCTTGATACAATTCCCAGTATCTCAAGCAGTGTCATGGAACATTCACTCTGTACTTCGTCAATGCTTTTGGCATTATAGTCGAAGGCAGAGTAGACCATAAGCTCCTCCTTTGTCAGGTCGAGTTTTTTCAGTTCATCATCAAGCGCTATATCACCACCGGCTTCACCTAGCTCTAATTCCTCTATCAGAGCTTCGGAAGAGCGGATAATACCGGCTCCCTGCCAGATCAGCTTATTGCATCCGGCACTCAGAGGGTCGGTTATTTTTCCGGGGAGGGCGTAGACGTCCTTTCCCTGGTCGAGAGCAAAGTCAGCTGTTATGAGGCTTCCAGAGCGTTCTCTGGCTTCGATGACGAGTACTGTCTGCGAAAGACCGCTGATGAGCCTGTTCCTGTCCGGGAAAAATTCAGGAAGTGGCTGGGTTCCCGGGGCAAATTCCGATATGACGGCTCCGTGCTCCGGGATTTTCTCATAGATGTCACGGTTAGCCTCAGGGTAGCAGATGTCAATTCCGCTTGCGACAAAGGCGTAGGTCCTGCCACCTCCTTCCAGGGCTCCCCTGTGCGAATGTCCGTCGACTCCGTATGCCATCCCGCTCACGACAGAGTAGCCGTGTTTTGCGAGATCAGAAGCTACTTTCGCTGACATGACGCGCCCATATGCCGTGCATCTGCGGGCTCCGACAATAGCTACGAGCTTCTCGGTACATTCCGGAAGAGTTCCGTTGTAGAAGAGTGCTACAGGCGGTTCGTGGATGTATCTGAGCTGTTCGGGAAAGTCTTTATCGTAGACCATCGTCAGCCTATACCCGGCTTCAGTGAAACGCCTGAAGGCTTCCTGCATCTTTAACGAAGGCACTTCCTTATGAAAAGCCTTAAGCTCTTCTTCTGTAACTATCTCGTATGACAGGATCTTCTTATCAGATGCATTTAAAAATCCCTGCACATCGTTAAAGATCTCTAATAATTTTCTCTTTTTTCCTCTGGTAAACTGCCTGGTAGAGGCAAATGCAAACTCTTCAGTATTCATAGCGACGCCTCCCAGAATCTTCTGTCGATAGTGCGGTAAAAGCAGGCTTCAGCTATGTGCTCTTTCAGCACATCCTTTTCACCTGCTAAGTCTGCGATAGTCCTTGAGACTTTAAGGATCCGGTAGTAGCCCCTGGCGGTAAGCTCCATGTTCGTAAACATCTCTTTTATGAACTGCTTTATCTCTGATGTCAGCCGGCAATGTTCCTCGATCACTGCAGAAGGGACCTGTGAGTTGAAGTTGTATTTCTCGCCACTGTACCGTTCCTTCTGGATCTCTGTAGCCTGGATGACACGGGCTCGGATAGAAGCGGAGTCCTCATCATCCGTTTCTCCGAGAAGCTCAGCTATCTCCAGCTTTTTAGTCTCTACACAGAGGTCGAAACGGTCCAGAAGCGGCTGACTTATCTTTGACAGGTAGTTTCTGATTGAGCTTACCGAGCAGGTACAGCGGGCAGACGGGTAGTAGCCGCATCTGCACGGGTTCATCGCCGCTACAAAGAGAAAATCCGCCGGGTATTCTTCCTGGTAACGGTTCCTTACGACATTTATCTTTCCCTCCTCTAAAGGCTGTCTTAAGACTTCCAGGACATCGCGCTTGAACTCTGGCAGCTCATCTAAAAAGAGCACACCGTTGTGCGCCATAGTGATCTCTCCTGGAGTTACGGCATTTCCGCCACCTGACATGGCTATGGCTGTGACCGTGTGGTGCGGACTCCTGAATGGCCTTATGATATTCTCATACGAAAAATTCTTCTTCCCGCTGACCGAGTATATCTTCATCAGTTCGAGTTTCTCGTCATCTGAGAGCGCAGGAAGGATAGACGGAAGACACTTGGCTATCATGCTCTTTCCGGCGCCGGGAGGCCCGTACATGAGGAAATTATGCATGCCGGAGGCCGCTATCTCGCAGGCTCTCCTGGGTATCTTCTGCCCGTGGAGTTCCTTAAAATCCATATAAGTATCTTCACAGGAGTTCTCACTGGAAGTAGCAGGAACTGACGGCTTTCTGCCATTTTTTAAAAAATCGATGAGTTCGGTGATGGAAGAGATTCCGACTGATACCATGTCCGGAACAAGCGCAGCCTCGCCGAGGTTTTCTTTCGGGATGATGCAGCGGGCAAGCCCACGTTCCCTGGCGCATAGAAGCATAGGAAGCATTCCGCGTACCGGAAGGACTTCACCTGACAGGCGCAGCTCCCCCGACACAAAGGTGTCCTTAAAAGCATCAGTCTTAAAAAATCCCATCGCCATAAGAACTGAACAGGCGACCGGAAGATCAAAACCACTGCCATATTTCTTTTCATCTGCTGGGCTGATATTAACCGTGATCCGTCTGGCGGGAAGCGGCATGCCAATGAGCTTTAGTACGGTGCGAACCCGTTCCTTTCCCTCGCGCACTTCGGTCGCTAAGGTGCCGACCATATCAAAAACAGGCAGACCTTCGCTTACATCTGCCTCTACAGTGACGACATCGGCATTTAAGCCTCTGATCGTCCCTGACTTTATCTGACTGAACATATGAATATTGCGGAAACCGCTGGATATGACTCAATTTTTTAATAAAAGACAAGATTACATTATCAGAAAAATCGATTTTTTGCAAGGGTAATTCAGAAAAAAGAGGGTTGAAAAACTAAAAGTAGTGGTGTATAGTTAAAAACTGCTACGAATTTATGACATGAAAGGAATGATCAGATGGCAAAGAATCTCGTGATCGTCGAGTCACCGACCAAGGTAAAAACGATTAAAAAATTCCTCGGCAGAAACTACACCATTGTAGCTACGATGGGACATGTAAGGGATCTGCCGAAGAGCCAGCTGGGGATCGACATAGAACACGACTTTGAGCCTAAGTACATTACGATAAGAGGAAAGGGAGAGCTTCTAGCCTCACTCAGAAAAGAAGTAAAGAAAGCGGATAAGATATACCTGGCGACAGACCCTGACCGTGAGGGAGAAGCCATTTCATGGCATCTGATACCGGCGCTTAACCTTCAGGACAAGGATTACTCCCGTATCACTTTTAACGAGATCACAAAGAACGCGGTAAAGGAGTCTTTTAACCACCAGCGTGATATCGATATGAACCTGGTGGATGCTCAGCAGGCGAGAAGAGTCTTAGATCGTATAGTCGGCTACAGCATTAGCCCGCTTCTCTGGGCAAAGGTCAAGAGAGGCCTGTCCGCCGGACGAGTACAGTCGGTGGCGCTGCGCATCATCTGCGACAGGGAAGACGAGATAAACGCTTTCATCCCGAAAGAGTACTACACTCTCGATGTAGACCTGAAGGGAAGCAGCAGAAAAAAGCTTACAGCTTCGTATCATGGCAAAGGAAAAAAGGCCGAGACCATAGAGTCAAAGGAAGAACTCGATGGGATACTTAAGGATATAGACGGAAAGGACTTTACAGTTGAATCGGTAAGAGAGACCGAGAAGTCAGTCAAGTCACCGCTTCCATTCACGACATCCACGATGCAGCAGGAAGCGTCGAAGGCATTGAACTTTGCTATCTCAAAGACTATGATGGTAGCCCAGCAGCTCTACGAAGGAGTCGAGATAAAGGGAATGGGTACGGTAGGCCTTATTACCTATCTCCGTACAGATTCGACCCGTGTTTCGGAAGAGGCCAGAGCCGCTGCGGCTGCTTATATCGGAAAAGAGTTCGGGCAGGAATATCTGGGGATCAAGGAGGACAGAAAGTCCGGCGGGAAGAATATCCAGGATGCGCATGAAGCCATAAGACCGGCTGACCTGACTATCCTTCCTTCAGAGATAAAGGACAAGGTCACCAGGGACCAGTTCAGACTCTACAGCCTTATCTGGATGCGCTTCATGGCTTCGCAGATGTCTCCGCAGAAGAGAAAGACTACTTCACTGAAGCTTTCCTGTGCCGGATACGGTTTCTCAGCAGCAAGCACTTCGGTCACTTTTGACGGATTTTCGAAGGTCTATGTGGATGCTGACGACAAGGAAGAAAAAAAGCCGAAGGATCTGACGGTATTTGACGAAGGCGAGACGCTAACCCAGGTAAAGACAGATCCTAAGCAGCATTTCACACAGCCGAAACCGCACTTTACAGAGGCTTCTCTAGTACATACCCTTGAGGAGCTGGGAATCGGTCGCCCGTCGACATACGCGCCGACCATTTCGACTCTGCTGAAGAGACACTACATACTTAAAGAAGGCAGAAATATCTTCGTCTCAGAGCTCGGCGAGATAGTAAACCGTATCATGGTCGAGAACTTCCCGGAGATAGTCGACAAGACCTTCACGGCAAATATGGAAAGCCTCTTAGACGGCGTGGAAGCCGGAGAAGTCGAGTGGAAGTCTATTATCAGGAATTTCTACCCTGACCTCGAAAAAGAGGTAAAGACAGCTGAAGAAAAGCTCGAGAAGGTAGAGATAAAAGATGAAGAGACCGATGTGATCTGTGAGAACTGCGGAAGACACATGGTCATAAAGTACGGACCCCACGGCAAATTCTTAGCATGTCCGGGCTTCCCGGAGTGCCGCAACACCAAGCCTTATCTCGAAAAAATAGGTGTCAAATGCCCTAAGTGCGGCAAGGACATTGTCATCAGAAAGACCAAAAAAGGCCGTAAGTTCTATGGCTGTGAAGATTATCCGACCTGTGACTTTATGAGCTGGCAGAAGCCTGTCGAGAAAAAATGTCCGAGATGCGGCAAGTACATGGTGATCCGCGGAAAGAAGCTCGTATGCTCCGATCCGGAATGCGGTTATAGTGAAGAAAAAATTGAAGATGAGGGTTGATTATTTTTCAGAAAATGACTATAATTTTCATTATTGAAAGAATTTTTTAAACAGTTCGAGGAAGAAATGAGCGTAGAATTATTAGACAAGACAAGAAAAATAGGTAAACTCCTGCACAACAACAACCATTCAAAGGTAGTGTTCAATGACATCTGTATGGTGATGACAGATATTCTCGATTCATCATGCATGGTCATCAGTAAAAAAGGAAAGGCTCTTGGCATAAGTCTCCATAAGGACGGCCATCATATCTCAGAGCTCCTTACCGATAAGGTCGGCGAGTTCATAGATAAGGATTTAAACGAGAGACTCTTGGGAATCCTTTCCACCAGAGAGAATGTAAGCCTCGGGACACTGGGGTTTGAGCAGGGTGATATCGCAGAGTACAATGCACTGGTCACTCCTATAGACATATCAGGAGAGAGACTTGGGACTCTTCTGATCTACAGATACCAGAATCCGTATGACATCGATGACATCATCCTGGCAGAGTATGGGACTACGGTCGTAGGACTTGAGATGATGCGTTCCGTAAATGAGGAGAGTGCAGAGCAGACCAGAAAGGTATCTGATGTACAGTCAGCCATAAGCACTTTATCCTATTCGGAACAGCAGGCTATCATCCACATCTTTGATGAGCTGGACGGCAAGGAGGGAATCCTCGTAGCGTCAAAGATAGCCGATAGGGTAGGCATCACCCGAAGCGTCATAGTAAATGCCTTAAGAAAATTCGAATCGGCCGGAGTCATCGAATCCAGGTCGTCGGGCATGAAGGGAACATACATCAAAGTCCTAAATGACGCGGTATTCGGAGAGCTCGAAAAACTCAAGGATCACATGAACAGATAACTTCAGACAACTATATGATGTGGCATTTTTTAATAAATGCCACTATTTTTTTGATAAAACGCTTGTATTTTTGCTAAAAGATAAATATAATACAAATTGAGTGTAAACTTTTAGTTGAAACCAGTACAGCGGAGGAAACTATATGCTGAAATCAGACGCATTCAGTTATGTAAACCTGATGGATAAGGCACTTGACGCCAGCTGGCTCAGGGAAACGGCCATCTCAGATAATATAGCAAACGTCGACACTCCGGGATACAAGCGCAAGGACGTGAAGTTCCAGGATATACTTTTAGATGAGTTAGACAGCACCAGGTACAAGGACTTGGACCAGGCGGTCAAGTCACTGAATTATAAAGACGACAGCCTTGACGGAGAGGTCTATCTCGATTACCCGGCATATAACTACAGGCTCGATGAGAATAACGTCGATATCGACCAGGAGAACACCGAGTATGCTGGAGAGCAGCTCAGATACCAGGCTATGGCCACGAGCGTTTCGAGTGAATTCTCACGCTTTGATGTAGTTACCAGATCATAAGACAGGAGGGCTTTATGAGTTTATTCCAGTCATTTGACATAGTGGGAAGCGGACTTACAGCACAGCGCTTCCGAATGGACACGATCTCAGAGAACATCGCAAATATAAACACCACCCATACAGAGGATGGAAGCGGACCGTACCGCAGGAAGTCGGTCATTTTTGAAGAGAAGAAGCTGAATCCTTCATTTGCCGAGACTTTTGACCAGTATAATAACGCCTATAAGGGCAACGGAGTCAGGGTGGCATCTGTTTTCGAGGATACTTCGACAGATTTCAAAATGGTCTATGACCCTTCGAATCCGGATGCCGATGATAACGGTTATGTCAGCTACCCGAATGTGGATACAGTCACAGAGATGACGAACCTGATCGATGCTTCACGTGCATACCAGGCGAATGTTACCGTATTTAACGGACTTAAGACCACTGCACAGCAGGGTATCTCTATCGGTTCATCATCATAAAAATTACAGGAGAGCTTTTTAAATGACAGTTACAGGAATTGATGCAGCAAACGGTCTCTACAAGGCTGCCCCACAGAGAGGCGGCATAGATCCTAACCAGACCGATGATTTTGGAACGGTCTTTGATGCTGCGAAGAACCTCGTGGATGAGACAAATACTTTACAGAACAAGGCAGATGCCGAGCAGGTGAAGTTTGCCTTAGGACTTTCAGACAACACGCATGATATGATGATAGCAGCCAAGAAGGCGAAGATTGCCCTTCAGTATACGAATGCCATCAGAACGAATGTCATTCAGGCCTATCAGACAATCATGAACATGCAGATCTAAAGCAAGAGGTACACAGTTAAATGGCTGATCGTATAAAAAATCTACTTAACCGGATAGCAGAGTGGTGGAAGAAATTCACATCGAGACAGAAGGCACTTATCATAAGTGCTGTTTCTGTTGTCGCCATTGCGCTTATCATCCTGGGAGTCGTAGCTACCAGACCTGACAGGATGACGCTTGTCACAGCTACAGATGCTACGCAGGCACAGTCCATAAAGGACCTGTTAGACGGAGAGAGTATCAAGTACACGCAGTCGGAAGACGGCATGACTTTTACCATCGACAAAAAAGACGAGGCGGATGCCACAGTTCTTTTAGGACAGAACGGTATCTACTCAAACGGATATACAGGCGAGAAAGCGGATGATTCCTATCCGTTCTCAAACGTCGTAGACGGCTCTTTTACAACTACAGAGTCTGACAAGCAGAGAAAGAATTCATACTGGCTCCAGAAGCAGATGGAGAAGTATTTAAAGACTCTGTCAAATGTCAAGGACGCTCAGGTGAATCTGAATATCCCTGACGATGACGGAACTCTGGCTGCGAAGTCCGAGGAGTCTTCCGCCAGCGTCATGCTCGACCTTTCAGATTCCATGTCTGATGATCAGGCTGCAGGAGTAGCGAAGTTCGTAGCCACCGGCTTAGGAAATAAGACTACTTCAAATATCACGATCATAGACACCGACGATAACATCCTTTTCTCAGGCGGAGACGAGACTACATCGGGAGGCATTGCCTCATCGAACCTCTCGGCTCAGCAGAAAAAGGAAAAGTACGTAGAGGATAAGGTAAAGAAGATCCTTTCCCAGAACACTACAGGAGATGCTGTCTACGACAACGTCCAGGTAGCTGCGAACCTGGATATGGATTTTGACGATTCAGAGATAAAGAACTGGGAATACTCGGTAGCAGATGGCCAGGATCAGGGATATCTGGACAGCCAGACTACAGAGTCATCATCATCTACCGGCTCTAACGCCGGTGAGCCTGGTACAGGTTCAAACAACGATGTAAACGGTTATGTGACGACGAACGGGGCTAATACGAGCAGCGAGTCGAACAAGACCACGAGCAAATACCTGCCGAATGAGAAATACACCCATACAAAGCAGGCTGCCGGAAAAGTCAATAACTCAGATTCGTCTATCACCATCACAGCTTATAACGACGTGATCTACGATGAGGACCAGATGAAGGCTTCGGGACAGCTCGGAAAACAGACTTTCGAGCAGTTCGTGGCTGCTAACAGCGGAATGACGGCTACCAGAGTAAATAACACCCTGATACAGGCTGTATCAAACGCTACAGGCATCCCTACATCAAATATCACGATAAACGCATACGATGTTCCGCAGTTCCACTATTCTACAGGCGGACGTACCTGGGTTGACTGGCTCGAGATCATCCTCGCTGTACTGATCTTTGCTCTTCTCGGATTTGTCGCTTTCAGAAGCCTCAGAGGAAAGAAGGAAGAGGAGGAAGCAGAGGAGGTATCTGTGGATACACTCTTGAAACAGCAGCAGGAAGACGAGCAGCTTGAAGACATCGGATACAATGAAAAGTCCGAGGCCAGACAGCTCATTGAGAAATTTGTTGACGAAAAACCGGAGGCAGCAGCTAATCTGCTCCGCAACTGGTTAAACGAAGACTGGGGTGAGTCATAATGGCTGAGACTACGGCACAGACACCAAATACAGCAGCAGCTAATCCTCCGGCGAATACCTCTGGCGGTGCTCCGGCAGAGAGTGCTTCGACCGAAGGACTTTCCGGAGTACAGAAGGCAGCTATCCTTCTGATCACTTTAGGACCGGAGAGATCAGCTGAGATATTCAAACACTTAAAAGAAGATGAGATAGAAGAACTGACACTTGAGATCGCGAATACCAGAAGCGTTTCGCCTCAGGTGAAGGATGCGGTTATAAACGAGTTCTACCAGATCTGCCTGGCACAGCAGTACATCGCAGAAGGCGGTATCGGATACGCGAAGGAGCTTCTCGAGACAGCTCTTGGAAGCGACAAGGCTCAGGAAGTCATCAACAAACTCACGGCTTCTCTTCAGGTACGTCCTTTCGAGTTTATCAGGAAGACAGAGCCTCAGCAGGTCTTAAACTTCATCCAGGACGAGCATCCACAGACTATCGCGATGATCCTGTCATACCTTCCGCCTACACAGGCTTCGATGATCCTTGGAGCTTTATCTCCGGAAAAGCAGGCAGATGTAGCAAAGCGTATAGCACTTATGGATCGTACTTCTCCAGAAGTCATAAAGGAAGTGGAGAGAGTGCTTGAAAGAAAGCTGTCATCCCTTATCAATCAGGACTATACATCGGCAGGCGGCGTAGATGCTACAGTCGCTATTCTGAATGCCGTAGACCGTGGGACAGAAAAGCGTATCATGGAGGCTCTCGAGATCGAGGAGCCGGAGCTTGCGGAGGAGATCAGAAAGAAGATGTTCGTGTTCGAGGATATCCTTCTTCTCGACGACCGTTCTATCCAGCGCGTGCTGCGTGAAGTCGATAACGGAGATCTCGCTACAGCCCTCAAGGGTGCGAACGAGGATGTTCAGAATGCCATCTACAAGAATATGTCTTCACGTCTGGCTGCCATGATAAAGGAAGATCTCGAGTTCATGGGACCTGTACGTATGAAGGATGTAGAGGAAGCTCAGCAGAAGATCGTCGGTATCATCAGAAGACTCGAAGACGCCGGTGAGATCATTATCTCAAGAGGCGGAGGTGACGATCTAGTTGTATAGCATCTATCATGGGAGCACGGTAAGTGACGAGAAAGTAGTAATAAACTCAAATGACCGTGCTCTGGAAAAAATCAGAGCCTGGCAGAAACAGGCTGAAGACGAGAGGCTGAGGCAAAAGAAGTCTGCTGCTGATGAGTACTTGGATACTCTTCCAAAGGACGAAAGCGGTAAGCCTGTCCTTGAAAAAAATGAAGATGGCTCTTATAAAATCCCGGACTGGGACGATGGCGAGCCGCTTTTTTCAGTAGATGAAAATGGTGAGCCGTTTTTCGAAGAGCTGAGAGAAGAAGAGGAAGCTGAAGAGGAGGCTCCGCTTCAGACCGAAGAGGAAAAGAAGCGTATCCTGGACGCCGCAAATGAAGAAGCCCAGTCCATAATGGATAAGGCGAAGGAAGAGGCAGATGCGCTTTTCTTGCATACAAGGGATGAAGCGGTCCAGCAGGGCTATACAGACGGCCTGAACAAAGCCAGGGAAGAGAACGAACAGAAGCAGAAATCCCTGGATGCGCAGGCAGATGCTTTAGAAAAAAATTACCGGCAGAAAGAGGCTTCTCTTGAGAAAGAAGTCTTAGACGCTGTACTCTCTGTAGTCCAGAAGGCATTTTCCATCGAGTATGGAGATGATGAGGATTTATTGTTAAAGCTCGTTGATGACTGCATTAACCATGCTGATTCGGTAAAAGAGCTTCTTATCAGGGTAAATGAAAAAAACTACACGCTCCTTACTTCAAAGCGCGATGAGATAATCGATAAGGTAGGGGAAGGTGTGAGTGTCGAGTTTGCGAAGGACCCGCTTTTATCTGACGGTCAGTGCATGATCGAGACTGACGGCGGAGTATATGATGTATCGATTGACACAGAGCTTAAGAATCTGATCAAACGGATCAGGTTGCTGACACTCTGATTTTTTAAATAAAGGTGATCTGATGGATCTGTCCAGAATGGAAGAGGCTCTCGAAGAGCCTTTATACGACCAGCTTGGGAGAGTTTCAAAGGTCGTAGGTCTTACAATAGAATCGATCGGACCGGAAGCTAAGCTCAACGACCTGTGCATGATCCAGACGGCTTTCGGAACGCGGGTAATGGCAGAGGTCGTAGGCTTTAACGACAAGAGGCTTATACTGATGCCTTACGAAGCTACAGAGGGAATAGCTGTAGGCTCAGTAGTGACTAACACTGGAAAGCCGCTATCCATATCGGTAGGTGACGGTCTTTTAGGACATACAGTCGACGGTATCGGAAGGATAGATGACCTGCAGGAGGGGGAAGAGGCTCCACATTTTTCAGAGGAGTATCCGTGTGAAGCTGATCCGCCAGATCCGATGAGCAGGGTCATCATAAAGGACGTGCTCCCGCTCGGCGTAAAAGCCGTAGACGGGCTTATCACCGTGGGAAAGGGACAGCGTATCGGTATTTTTGCCGGTTCAGGTGTAGGAAAATCCACCCTTATGGGTATGTTTGCGAGAAACACAAAGGCAGAGATAAATGTCATAGCTCTAATCGGAGAACGTGGCCGTGAGGTCCGCGAGTTCGTAGAGCACGACCTGGGGCCGGAAGGCATGAAGCGTTCTGTGGTCGTTGTAGCCACTTCAGATAAGCCTGCCCTTATAAGACAGAAGGCGGCAAAGACGGCGACAGCCATAGCTGAGTACTTCAGAGATCAGGGAAAGGATGTCCTTCTGATGATGGATTCGCTTACACGATTCTGTATGGCTCAGCGTGAGATAGGCTTAGCTTCCGGAGAGCCTCCTGTTACGAGAGGCTACCCGCCCTCTATCTATTCACAGCTTCCGAGGCTTTTGGAGAGAGCCGGGAACTCTGACAGAGGTTCCATCACAGGGCTCTACACTGTGCTCGTCGATGGAGATGATTTTAACGAGCCTATCACTGATACGGCCCGAAGTATTCTCGACGGACATATAGTATTAAACCGTAAGCTGGCGCAGAAGAACCATTATCCGGCTATCGATGTCTTAGCATCCATTTCCAGGGTCATGAGTGCGGTAGCAGAGAAGAACCACAAAAAAGCTGCCGGCCAGCTTAAGAACGTCATGGCTACATACTCTGAAGCAGAAGACCTGATAAATATCGGTGCATACAAGAACGGCTCGAATCCTGAGATAGACTTCGCCATTAAAAAAATGCCCGAAGTCAACAAATTCCTGCTCCAGCAGACCGATGAGAAGTTCGATTTTGACGAGGAGATCCAGATGCTTCTGGATATCTTTCCGCAGGAAGCCGAAAAACCACAGGAAGAAGCATCATAACGCATGGCAAAATTCGTTTACCGTCTTCAGAACGTCCTGAACTTAAAGCAGATGCTCGAGAATCAGGAAAAAGCTGAATTTGCGCTTGCGGCAGCAAGGGAATCAGAGGAGCGTGACAAGCTGACACAGCTTCTGGTCAGGCGTGCTGATTACCAGAAAAAACTTGCAGACGCAGTCGACAGTGATAAGATAGATAAAAAAGAGATCATTTTTTTAAGGAATGCAGACACGACTATGAAGTCGCTGATCCGTGACCAGATGTTTGCAGTAAAGAAGGCTCAGAACGCGCTTGAACTCGAGCGTCAGAAGCTCGATGAGGCAAGAAAAGAGAGAAAGACTCACGAACGCCTGAAGGAGAAGGCTTTCGACGATTTCAGGATGGAGCTTAACGCCGAGGACAACAAGGCAAATGACGAGCTGACGAGCTATACTTATGGTTCCGCAAAGAAAGTAAATTAGTTTACAGGAGACTGATATGGCAGACTCTACAGCAGTACAGACCGGCCGTGAAACACGCCCGGATACAAAGAAAAAAGGCAAAAAGAAGAAAAAAGGCTCAGATGACGATGACTCGAAGGGCTCTGGCGTCGTAGTATTCTTAGCAGGACTTATCATCCTTCTGGTCTGGCTCGGGATCATAGCGCTTCTTATCCACATGGATGTAGGCGGCATTGGTACGATGGTCTCACCGTATCTGAAGAATGTCCCTGTCGTAAAGAATATCCTGCCTGAATCTGCCGTCGAGGAAGAAAAAAAGGACGATCCGTATGCCTTTTCTTCTATGCAGGAGGCTGTAGCCCGGGTAAAGCAGCTCGAAAAACAGGTGGCAAAGCAGAAAAAAGAGCTCAAGGCAGCCGAGAATGATACTGCAGATCTGGCACAGCTTAAGAAGCAGCTGAAGAAATACCAGAATAACGAGAAGAAGTTCGAAAAGGAGAAGTCTGACTTCTACGAGCAGGTAGTCTATGCTGACAATGCCCCGGATATAGAGAACTACAAGACATACTACGAAGAGATAGAGCCGGAGACCGCTGAGAAGCTCTATAAGCAGGTGCTCAGTGACCTCCAGACTGATTCAAAGCTTGAAGACTACGCAGCTGCTTACTCTTCGATGAAGCCGAAGGAAGCGGCCGGCATCTTCGACCAGATGACGAATAACCTAAAGCTCGTCGGAAAAATCCTCTGGACCATGAAAAAAGACGCCAGGGGCGCTATCCTGGGGCAGATGGATCCTGACACCGCAGCCGCAGTCACGAAGCTGATGGAGCCGAATTCCTCGACCCCGAATAACCCCGGTTCGACAGTCGCCGCACCGAGCACCTCATCCGGGAACTGATATAGAAAGGTATTGGTACTGATTTGCCAGAATACGAACCGCCTTTTACGATAACGAACAGAATGCTCACCCTTGTCTCCTCTATTTCAGAGAAGATAGGGGAGTTGAGTGTTTCTGCGCAGATGGATGCCCATCCGCATCTCAGGAGAAATAACAAGATCCGTTCTGTTCATTCTTCCCTTGCGATAGAGGCTAATTCCCTGACTCTTGGCCAGGTACAGGATGTGATAGATGGGAAGACAGTTCTTGGAAACCGCCGTGAGATCCAGGAAGTAAAAAACGCCTATGACGCCTATGATCATCTCGAGGATATAGATCCTTTCAGCATAGACGACCTGATAAAATACCATGGTATCATGACAAAGTATCTGGTCGATGGATCCGGCGAATTCAGACACGGAGAAGAGGGTGTATTTGACGGCGATGAGTGTATTTTCATGGCACCTCCTGCGAGGCTTGTACCGTCACTGATGTCGGACCTTTTTGCGTGGATGGATCAGAAGAGAGATGAGATCCATCCACTGATCATGTCCAGTGTTTTTCACTATGAGTTTGTTTTTATCCATCCGTTCTCAGATGGAAATGGCAGGATGGCACGCCTTTGGCACACAGCACTTCTGATGCAGTGGAAGAGCATCTTTGAATTCATCTCAATAGAGAGCCAGATAGAAAAATTCCAGGATGACTATTACGCAGCCATTTCACACTGCCATAAAGCAGGCAGCTCAGATTTTTTCATCGAGTTTATGCTTGAAAAAATAGACGAGGTGCTGGGAGAAATATAACAGCTGTAAAAGATTTATTAATATGATTGTATTTAAGTATAAACAATATTGGGGTCTAAAAGAATTAGATTCTTGACGATAACATTAATGGAACTTAATAACCTAAGCACGCTCATAGAAAGGAAGGCTTATGAAAGCACAGGGAATCATGTCCCCTGTACAGAATGGCCAGGTCGTAAAAAAGACCCGAAGCACAAGTTCTAATGCTCCAAATGATCTCGATTTCATGTCAGTCATGAATTCTGTATCATTAAATGACATAGCGACAGGAGCTAAGAACCTGGATGACAAGGGTTACAGAGCAGAAAAGACCAGCACAGGAAGTCAGACAAAGACAGAGACTTTTTCAGTCAGTAAGACTGCAGTAAAGGTTTCTTCATCTTATAAGACTGATTCTGATAAAAGGGTTTTAGATTCTGCAAAGACCAGTACCACGAGTACAAAGGCGACGAGAAAGACAGATCAGAAGACGAAGACTTCTGATAACGCTGTAGATGACAGCAGAAAGGCTGTAACGAAGAAATCATCGGCAAAGACTGATGCAGACGACACTAAGGTTAAGGATAAGAACACCAAAACAGCTGGACCGGAAACGGAAGATGACGAGGTGGAGAGACCTGAGGCCGCGAATGACCTCATCTCGGATATTCTTAAAACTCTTTCAGAAGACCTGGGTGTAAGTGAAAATGACATCACAGATGCGATGAATACACTTGGCCTGAGCTTCTCAGATCTTAGTATTCCTTCGAATGCAGCAGAATTATTTACCACACTTACTGGAACTGACCAGAGCAGTCTGCTCACATCTAACCAGTTCATGACTATGTTAGATGACCTGCAGGAGTTGTTTGCAGGAGTAGATGATGACATCATGGATCAGCTGACTCCGGTGACAGATGATGAGGCAGATGAACTGGACGAACTGTTAGATACAGCCCAGAACACAGCAGCTGATACTGAAGTGACAGAACAGACAGATGTTACAGTGGTAAGTGTGACTGCTGAAGAGACAGATACAGTATCTGTTACGACTGCCGCCGAGACGACAGTTACTTCAGATGACACAGTGCAGAATACCGCTTTTGATGGAGCTGATCAGCAGTTCCAGCCTGATGATACGGACACAGACCAGACTGTGAACGGTACGATACTAAATCAGACAGCACAGGATACAGCAGGCTCAGAGGCACAGACATCCGGACAGGGTTCGGAGCTGTTTGGAAACACTGAGCAGAAGCCATCTGCTGAGCAGGTGAATGTAAATGCTCTCGCGTCAGAAGGTACTGCAGCAGCTGCTTCAGATGTGGAAGTATCTGATTTCGTGTCGACCATTCAGAAGTACACAGACATAAACACAGATAACCTGATCTCACAGATAGTCGATAAGGCAAAGCAGACTCTTTCTTCAAGAGTTTCAAGCCTTGAGATGGAGCTCCATCCGCAGAGTCTTGGAAAGATATTCCTTCAGGTGACTGAGAAGAGCGGAGATGTGACGGCTCATCTGTATGCACAGAATGAAGCTGTAAAGCATGCATTGGAGAACAGACTCCAGGATCTGCAGGAGAACCTGAACAGACAGGGAGTCAGAGTAAATGAAGTCACTATTTCAGTAGAACCTCATGCTTTCGAGGAGAACCTCGAGAAGAATATGGCAAACCAGTTCGGTCAGACTCCGGACGGAAAGCCTCAGACTGAAAGTTTTGGAGATGATAAATCTTCACATAGCAGGAGCAGCCGTTCATCGATTGATCTAAGAGACGGAGTTCCTGCAGGTGACCTGACTCAGGGCGAAGCTCTTGAAGCACAGATCATGCAGGACAATGGAAATACAGTTAGTTATAGGATATAGGAGGTAACGCCTTATGATGCGTTCACTTTTTTCCGGCGTAGCCGGACTGAAAACCCATCAGCAGAAGATGGATGTAATCGGTAATAACATAGCAAACGTAAACACCACAGCATTCAAGTCTACATCTACGACATTTCAGGATGTAATGTACCAGACCATGTCGAATGCCAGCGGTGGTTCTAATACAAGGGGCGGTGTAAATGCCAGACAGATAGGTCTCGGTGTTACGACAGCTGCAAATAAAGTATCTATCACGACTCAGGGCGCATCTGAGGCTACAGGAGATGGTCTTGACCTTCGTCTCGTAGATAAACAGTCTACGAATTTCTTTATAGTAAGCGATGGAACCCAGAACCTCTTTACCCGTGCAGGCTCATTCTATGTAGATGGAAATGGAAACCTGGCTATGACCTCTACCGGGTATCTGGTACAGGGCTGGCAGGTAGACCCTACCACAGGTTCCATAAAAAGGGATACTGTTTCACCACTAAAAGTAATGAGTGCTGAACATCAAACTTCAGATCCTGAATATACATCACAAGCGCATGTTTCTGGAATCATTGATTCAAATGATTCGAATGTCACGTCTACTTCAGGACATTCTATGAATCTGACATTTTATGATAACCTTGGATATGCCTATACTGCAAAATTCTCCGTAAAAAAAGGTGAAGACCAGTACGATTCTAATGGAAATGTAAAGCAGAGTAATGGCTTTACAATAGCACTTGATTCTATTACATCAGATTCGCAGACTGATAGTGAGGGTAATCCTATAGATATACTTGAACAATATATAAATAAAAATTATTCTGCTAAAACTGGAACTCATAGCGGTGCAAGTGATAAGGCAACAGATGATACTAAAAAGGCAGAAGCTTTACAGGATATATTTGGCGATTTTGATGGATACAATATTGATTCATTCAAACTGAATGCACAAACTTATTCTGTAAGTACTGATGGCAAATATATCTTTACAGGTTCAGGAAATAACCGAAAAGGTGTATCTATAGATGACTTAAAAACAGCATTAAAAGCAGGCCCAAATGCTGAAGTTACATTTGGTAAAGTTACTACTGATAATAATGGTGGCATTACGATATCGAAAGATAAGAATGATACTATGGCAGTTCCTGGTTCAAAAATCTTTTCAGGTCTTTCGGCTGCAGCAAATAATTACTATGGCAGGGATGCTTCAGGTAACGTTGATACAAAGAGTTTGACATCAGGATATACTGTAGACTTTAATAAGGATACACAGAGCCTTGTTATAAAAACTGATGCAACAAATTTCGATATATATTTTAATTCAAACAATGGTACATTTTCGGAGATAGCTGGAAGAAATTCTACTACTGATCAAACTACAGGAACAAGACTTAAAAGTGATGATGGAGGTTCAACAGCGACACTTAAAGCATCTGCTCTTGGTAATCAGTTCTCAGACATAACCATTGATTTTTCACAGCTTCTAAACTATGACAATGGCGGAAAGTCGACCGCTGGAGTCGACAGAGGTACCTATGCTGACGCCTCTGACGGTGCCGGTAAGAAGATCGGCCAGATCACAGGACTCTCAATCCAGGATGACGGTCAGATCTTTGCATCGTATTCGAACGGTAATACAGAGCTTTTAGGCCAGATACCGGTTGCGCGTTTTGCTAACGCTTCAGGTCTTGAAAGCCTCGGAGATAACTGCTACCAGACGACACTGAACTCCGGTTCATTCGACGGTATCGGAGTAGATATCTCAGCAGACGGCTCGAAGATGAACTCCGGATACCTCGAGATGAGTAACGTAGACTTAGCTCAGGAGTTCACTCAGATGATCACGACTCAGCGTGGTTTCCAGGCAAACAGCAGGATCATCACAGTATCAGATACCATGCTTGAGGAACTTACGAACCTGAAGAGATGACCGAAAGCTTCGAGGCGAGAGCAAGCGATAGCGTAGCCTGAGCCCGAAGCGAGGCCGTTCTTTGAGATTAATGAGCACAAGCGTAAGCACAGTGCGAATTTAGCGAAAAGAACTTCATTAGATGAAAGGAGGTGTGCTTAAATGAACGGAATAAAAGGATTTACTTCTATAGAGCAGATCCGTGATGCATACGGGATCGATACGCCAAAGAAGACAAATAAAGGCACGGAGGCCGACAGTTTCCAGTCAGTTCTTGAAAAAGCGGCAAGCGATGGCACTGACGGGCTCCGTTTCTCAAAACACGCCTCCGAAAGGCTCGCCCAGAGGGACATAAATCTCTCTGCGGAGCAGACCGGGCGTCTTTCGGACGGAGTAAAAAAAGCGGAAGAGAAGGATATAAAAAATTCACTCGTACTTATGGATTCACTTGCTTTTATCGTGAATGTTCCTTCACAGACTGTCATCACAGCTTTGGACAGTGATGAGTCTAGAGAAAAGGCATTTACGAATATAGACGGAGCAGTGATCGTATAAAGGAGAAATAGTATGGCAGCTATTACACAGATAAGTAATGGACAGGTGGTCGGAAATAAGGCTACAGATGTCGTTGAGAGCCAGTCTGCAGAGGAAAATTCAAAGACTGAGAAGACTTCGTCAAAGACCGCACAGACCAAGGATATGTTCATGAAGCTCCTGGTGGCTCAGATGAAATACCAGAACCCTCTGGAGCCTACAGATAATACAGAGTATGTCCGTGAGATGGCATCATTTTCACAGGTAGAAGCCATGGAGAATATGGCCGGTTCATTTGAAAAAATGAGCGGAAATTCTCTGGTTGGTTCATATGCCACGGCTACAGATGATGACGGAGTTGAGCATACAGGAAAAGTAGAGTACTCATTCAAAAAGGACGGTTCTACCTGGCTTCATATCGGAGATAATGATTACTCTTTAGATAATGTCACAGGAGTAAAGGACAGCGATTATTATACGGCTTCGACTATAAAGGATACCATCGACAAGGAGCTCGCAAAGCTTCCGTCGGTAAGTCAGCTGACTGTAGGCGACACAGAAAGAGTCTATAATATCCAGAAGGTCTACAACTCACTGACGGCTTACCAGCAGTCGTTCATACCGGAGTCTACGGTTCAGACTATCGAGGATCTGGTAAACAGAGCTAATGTCCTTACAGGAAAGACAAAGACTGACACCTCTGGTACGACAAAAACTAAAGAAGATACTGCCACTTCAGATGATACGCTAATGACTGATACAGAAAAGACTGAAGCGGCTTCTGATACGAACAAAGAAGAGGCTGCTTCTGAGGCAGTGGCAGAAGAAAATGAAGACGATGGTACAGAGCCTGTCGATGAGACAGACGATGAAACTGTTGAAGAGACACAGGCTACAGATGCAGATTCTGATAATGCCTGACAGAAACTGAATAACTCCATGTTGTTTCCCATGCAAATGTGGAAATAACATGGATTTTTGTTTTTTTCTTCATTTTTTCTTTATTTTTTCGGCGAAAAAGTATAGAATAGTAATCATTGAAGCATGAGGCCATTAAATGTGTTGTTAGGTTCGAAGAACTACTAATTCTAGTATATTTTTTGAAAAAAGCACACTATTTTTCTCGAAAAAAGTAGACAAACGGCTTCTAATCTAGTAATATAGTATATGATGTTTTTAGTGACGTCAGAAAAAGAAAACCACAGGGGGCAACACAGTGGATATAGCATCGTTATTAGGACTTGTACTTGGTCTTGTAATGACCATATACGGAATAGTTTCTACCGGAGCAAGTATACAATCGTATATTGATCCTCCGTCGATCATTATCACCATCGGAGGTTCACTGTCAGCACTTCTTACCAGTATGAAGCTTCCAGACGTTATCAACGCCCTGAAGAATGGTATCAAGCTGGCTGTAAACGAACCGAAGAACTCAGACCCTAAGGAGGTCATCACCCAGCTACTGGATATGGCAAACGTGGCCAGGAAAGAAGGACTCCTCGCACTTGAGGAAACTGCAAATGGAATTGATGATGAGTTCCTGAAGAAGGGCGTTATGCTTGTCGTCGATGGTACAGATGCTGACCTCGTAAGAGCTATCTTAGAGAATGATATGGGTTCTATGGTAGCGAGACATCAGACTATCATAGGTTTCTTTGATTTCTGGTCTGCCCAGGGTCCTGCATGGGGTATGATCGGTACCCTGATCGGACTTATAAATATGCTTAATGATCTGCAGGATGCTTCGTCTATCGGACCGAACATGGCCACGGCACTTATCACCACATTCTACGGATCACTCATCGCAAACTGGATCTGCCAGCCTATAGAGCAGAAGCTTAAGGTTAATTCTGATGCTGAGGTTCAGATGAAGACTCTTATGGTTGAGGGACTTCTTTCTATTCAGGCAGGTGAGAACCCTAGAGTAATCGAAGAGAAGCTTAAGACCTTCCTTGCACCTTCAGAGAGAAACTCAGTAGGAACTGAGCAGGAAGGCGGTGAAGCCTAATGGCTTTCAAGAAACCTGAAGAACCGCCAAAGACCTTCCCTCTATGGCAGTCGACCTTCTCGGATCTGATGAACCTTCTGCTTTGCTTTTTCGTGCTTTTATTCTCTATGTCGACGGTTGAACAGGATAAGCTGCAGCAGGTGGCACAGTCTATAGATCAGGCTTTCTCGATACTCCCGAGTGGCGGTGCTTCTGTTTCAGATGGTGTTATGGTATCAAACGGTATCTCACAGCTCCCTGATGTAGCGAACTACTTTGGTTCTTCTCTCAGCAAGGCACCGAATGACGAGGGCGATGACCCGAACGGAAAGGCAGCAGCCAGCGGAGATGCAAAGGCTGCTTCCAAGTCAGAAGACGATGCGAAGAAAGCAGTCGAAAAGGAAGCACTTGATGAATCGGAGCAGATGGCTCAGGATATAGAGGAGCAGGCAAAGTACTACGGTATCCAGGATGATGTACAGATAGACTTCAATGGTCAGTATGTCAGACTTACCCTGAACGGTGCTTTCCTCTTCGATTCTGGAAAGGCTGAGCTTAAGTCAGGAGCCCGTCCTATAGTAAAGAAGATAAGCCAGATACTGAATGGCTATAAGAGTTCTCTTATAGAGGTTGAAGGACATACGGATAATGTACCGATACATTCGGCAAAGTACGAGGATAATAACGTTCTCTCAGCTTATAGAGCTCTGAACGTAGCAAATGACATCCGTAAGTATTCTACTGTAAAGGCTTCGCATATATATTCCTCAGGACGCGGACAGTATGATCCTGTCGCCAGCAACAAAACTCCTGAAGGCAGAGCCCGTAACAGAAGAGTAGAGATAAAGATATATAACTCCTATTACTCGAAGAGATAAAGGAAGAAAGAGAGCATTAGAGATGAAAAAAAGTTTACTCACGATGATCACTCTTGCACTGGTGCTGATCAACCTCCTGCTGACAGCTATCATAGCAGTAGCTATCCTGCCGGAAGTGAAGAATGTCAATTCACTTGTATCAAAGGTAGCTTCCGCTATTGACCTGAATGAGAATGGTACAGCTACTGCTGATGGAAGTGGCGGTTCTTCTGCATCGAATGTTCCAATCGAGGATCAGACGATGGTATCGATCGGTGGAGATGACGGTCTCACGATAAACCTCAAGTCAAGTGACGGTCAGACTCATATGGCTGTCATCAAGGCTCAGCTCGTCATGAACTCAAAGGCAGAGAGCTATAAGACAAACTATGCCGCTCTGACAAATGAGACTGGATCAGCTGCAGGCCAGGTTTCTCAGGCTATACAGCAGACAGTATCACAGTACACTGTTGAACAGATGCAGAATGACCAGCAGACAGTCATAGACGCCTGCACTAAGGCCGTTCAGAAGATTTTTGATAAAGAGTTTGTAGTAGGTGTGTCATTTACAAATGTTATCTATCAGTAAAGAGAATGGGGTGGTATCATGAGTGATGTCCTCTCCCAGGCAGAAATCGATAACCTCCTGAGCGCCATGAGCAAAGGCGAGGTGGACGTCGATGAGATGACACAGCCTAAGGAAGTCCAGGTTAGAGAATACGACTTCTCCAGGCCGTCAAAGTTCTCCAAGGAGCACCTGAGGACACTTGAGATCATATTTGAGCATTACGGCAGACTTCTGTCTACGAACCTTCCTGTTTACCTTCGCAAAAGCGTACAGGTAGAGGTCATGAACTCAGAAGCCGTTACGTTTCAGGAGTTTACGAACGCTCTGTCGAATCCGGTGCTTTTAGGAGTCGTTGACTTCGAGCCATTGAAGGGTAATATCATCATGGAGATGGCTACCAAGCTGGGTTTTGCGATAGTAGACCGAATGCTTGGAGGCGAAGGAGAACCCCTTGAGAAGACAAGGGATTTTACAGAGATAGAGATCCTTATCATACAGCGTGTCATGAATATGTGCGTAGATCTTCTCCACGAACCGTGGGAGAACGTCGTGGATATTCATCCGAAGCTGAACAGGATAGAGACGAATCCGCAGTTCGCCCAGATCATTTCACCGTCTGAGATGATCTCGATAGTTACGCTGAACCTGAAGATCGGTGATGTGGAAGGCCTCATGAATATCTGTCTTCCGTATCTGACGCTTGAGCCGGTAATGGACAAGCTGAATACGAAGTTCTGGTTCTCAAATATGCAGGAACACGATGAGCAGGTATCGACAGATGATATGGAAGGCCTGATCAGAAGTACCCAGGTTCCTGTTACAGCTGTATTAGGTAATTCCACCATCAGCGTGAATGATTTTATCTCACTGCAGAATGGTGATATCATAAGACTTGACAGAAAAGCAGATGATGAGCTTGATGTCTATGTCGGAGCTATAAAGAAATTCAATGCGCTTCCCGGTACATACGATAATAAGTACGCTGTCCGGGTGACAAATGTGATACGAGAGGAAGAAGGTTAGGATGGGAGATACCACGATATCTCAGGATGAGATCGACGCGCTCCTGAATGCTTCGAATAATGGAGGAGCAGCTCCGTCGGATGCATCCACAGAGCCAGAGGGTCTTACCGAACAGGAAAAAGATACCATCGGTGAAGTCGCGAACATCAGCATGGGAACGGCAGCCACCACCCTGTTCTCCCTGGTAAATAAAAAAGTCGAGATTTCCACTCCGGTTGTCTCGATGGCAAACTGGGATGACATTGTAAATATGTACGAACGTCCCTGTGTAATGGTAAAGATCAGTTACACCAAGGGACTTAACGGAAGCAACATCCTCATCCTGAAGGAAAACGATGTAAAGATAATCACCGACCTGATGATGGGCGGAGACGGAACGAACATAGACGGAGAGATCACTGAGCTCCACTTGTCAGCCATTTCCGAAGCCATGAACCAGATGATGGGATCAGCGTCGACAGCGCTTTCGTCCATGCTGAACATGACTGTGGATATATCGCCACCGCAGTCAGACCTGATCGACCTGCAGGAGCAGGTCAAGGGAGGAGATATAGATTCGTTCCTTGACGGAACCTTCGTCCTGATCGATTTCAAGATGCTGATCGGTGACCTGGTGGATTCGAAGATGATGCAGCTGTATCCTATCAGCCTTGCAAAAGAGATGTGTTCGCTCGTAGCGAATAACATGCAGGAGGATTCGAAATCCACTACAGAGGATATGAACTTTACGCCGCCTCCAGCTGAACCGCAGCCACAGTCTCAGCCGGCACCGGCACAGAATACAGTAGACAACGGGGCACAGTATATGCAGCAGAATCCGGGCAGTATGCCACCACCGCCATCACAGCCTGTAGTAAATAGTACGGTGAATGTCCAGGGAGCGCAGTTCACACCATTTGTGTCGAACATCACTCCGCAGCTGGCAAATGAAAATATCGACCTCATTATGGACGTTCCTCTTGAGGTGACGGTAGAGTTGGGAAGAACCCATAAATCCATCCATGACATCCTTGAGTTTGCTCCGGGAACTATCATCGAGCTGAACAAAATAGCTGGTGAGCCTGTAGATGTCCTGGTAAATGGAAAATACGTAGCTAAAGGTGAGGTAGTCGTCATCGAAGAATCCTTCGGTGTCCGTATTACCGAGATTGTAAAATAAGTCAAATGTAACAAGGAGATGACAAAATGGGAAAGAATATTCTTATCTGTGATGATGCAGCATTTATGAGGATGATGATAAAGGATATCCTTACAAAGAATGGCTATAACGTAGTCGGTGAGGCAGAGAATGGTGTTAAGGCCATTGAGATGTACACCGAGACAAAGCCGGATCTGGTACTCATGGATATCACAATGCCTGAGATGGACGGTATTGGAGCACTTAAGGGAATCCGCGCTAAGGATCCTAATGCTCAGGTCATCATGTGTTCAGCCATGGGCCAGCAGGCCATGGTTATCGAAGCTATCCAGTCAGGTGCCAAGGACTTTATTGTAAAGCCTTTCCAGGCGGAACGAGTGCTTGAAGCCATCAAAAAGGTTATTGGCTGATGTTCCTTGCATCCGGTCTCGAGAGTTTCGGACAGCTGTTAGTTGCGATACTTATGTTTGTGGTGGTAGTAGCTCTGTGCTACTTTACCACCCATTTTATTGCTGGCTATCAGAAAAAAAGGCTGTCAGTCGGGAACTTCGCCGTCGTAGACACGATGAAGATAGCGAACAACAAATTCCTGGCTATAGTAAAAGCGGGAAAGGATAACTATTACCTTATCGGAGTAGGAAAAGACGAGATCACATTTCTTGACAAATTAGATAAGGATGACATCAGCTTCAAATCTGACTCCGGGTCGATGATTCCGGGAAAGAATCCAGATTTTGGCAGGTTTAAAGAGATGTTTATGAAATACGCAGGACGTGGAAAGGATAACACAGACGACTGATGAAGCGTTTTTGGAAGATATTCACGACCATTCTGGTATGTCTGGGACTCGTATTTTTCTCATCGGCCATTTTTCTTGTATGCACATCAGAGACTGCTCACGCTACCTCTACGAATTCAATGAATTCAGCTAATGGCACGACAAACGAGAGGGCCCGTGCGGATGGAAGAGCAAGAGTGAATGATGATTATGGTGGAACGAATCAGTCCCCTAACACTACAGATGAGTCTACAAGCACTGGATCAGGTGGTTTCAGCCTGAACTTCAACGGAGATTCCGGTTCACTGAGCGCGACCGTTCGTATCCTTCTGGTACTGACGGTCCTTTCACTTTCACCGGCTATACTCGTTATGATGACGAGCTTTACCCGTATCATCATAGTGCTGCATTTCATCCGTCTTGCACTGGGAACCCAGACTTCGCCGCCGAACCAGGTCCTTATAGGACTTTCTCTGTTCCTTACGCTTTTTATCATGTGGCCGACTTTTTCATCTGTGTACAACAATGCAATCGTGCCGTTTGATCAGGGAAAGATCACTCAGGAACAGGCGTATAACCGCGGCAAGGAGCCTGTCAGGGAGTTCATGTACGGGCAGACTCAGTCTAAGGATTTAAACCTCTTCTGTGACATCGCAGGCATCACCTACGATGACTATGATGACGTTCCTATGCATGTACTTATTCCCAGCTTTATCTTAAGCGAGCTAAGGACTGCGTTTATCATGGGATTCCTTATCTACATTCCATTTATAGTGATAGATATGGTAGTTGCGTCAGTGCTCATGTCCATGGGTATGATGATGCTTCCGCCTACGACTATATCTCTGCCGTTCAAAATACTTCTATTCATAATGGCAGACGGCTGGAACTTAGTTATCGGAAGCCTTGTAAAGACCTTCCAGTAAGGAGAAGAAATGACTGAAGCTCAGGTACTTGACATAATGCGTGACGCTTTTTACAACGTCATAGTCTGCTCGGCGCCGATGCTGCTGATATCCCTGGTAGTCGGTCTGGTCATCAGTATTTTCCAGACTGTTACATCGATTCAGGAACAGACGCTCACATTCGTTCCAAAGATCATATCTATTTTTATCGCGCTCCTTATCTTCGGTTCATTTATTATGAGGACGCTGGTGACTTATATCACCGATCTCTGGTCGAATTTTAACGTTTATATAAAGTAACAGATATATGGTAAATTATACCTTTGACCTGTACCAGGTGGAGTATTTCCTTCTGGTACTTGTGCGTATAAGCTGCTTTGTATTCACGGCACCTTTCTTTTCGATGAGAGGAGTTCCGAACCTGACAAAAATTGGTTTCTCGGCGATCCTCTCTATTATGATGATAGAGACGATGCCGGCAAACGAGGCAGACTATACCGGAGTGATCGGGTATGCTATCCTCGTTTTTAAAGAAGCGATAACTGGAATGCTTCTCGGCTTTTCTGCGTCGATAGCAAACTACATAGTAGTATTTGCGGGAAATGTCATGGACATGGACATCGGGTTCGCTATGGCCACAGAGTTCGATATGTCGATGAATACGCAGATTACGATCACGTCAAATATGTACTACTATTTTACCCTTCTTCTGATGCTGGTAGGAGGGATGCACAGATTCCTTATCAGGGCGCTGGCGGATTCATTTTCGCTGATACCACTTGGAGGGGCAGTATTCAGAAGAGATGTGCTGCTCCAGTCGATGATCAGTTATATGAGGAACCTGTTTGTATTAGGTTTCAGGATAATGCTTCCGGTGTTCACAGTCATGCTGGTCATGAATGTGGTTCTCGGTGTCATGGCAAAAGTGGCTCCGCAGATGAATATGTTCTCTGTCGGTGTCCAGATAAAGATCCTGGCTGCTTTTGCAGTCATGTACCTGATGGTATTCCTGTTCCCTGAAGTAGTAGATATGGTCTCAGAACAGCTGAGAGCGAACATGCGAAACTTTGCCGGAGGGCTGCACTATTGACGGATGATGTATGTCAGAAGCCCCTTCTTTTAGAGCTTGACCTGACATTTTTCTCAGATAAGACTGAGGAACCTACTGCAAAAAAGATAAGTGACACGCGAAAGAAAGGTTCCGTGGCGAGAAGCCAGGAACTTTCGATGGCTGTCGAGCTGCTTGCACTTTTCCTGTCACTGCGTATCTTCGGACAGTGGGCATTAGGCAGGCTTTTAGGTATATACAGATGGTCGATAAGCTCTCTGATACCTGATTACATAAAGTCGGAGCGTCGGATCCCTACCGTAGCTTCGATGCATACACTGATGAGCGATGTGTATGAGCAGATGCTCATCGTGATGATACCTTTTATGGCGGCTGGGTTCCTGTCAGCTCTGTTTGGAACCGGGCTCCAGTTTTCTTTTAAGATATCTACAGATCCTCTGAAACCGAAGCTGGATAAATTCAATCCGGTAAACGGATTCAAGAGAATGTTTTCGAAGCAGGCCCTCGTGAACCTGCTTATATCCATAGCGAAGATCGCTATAGTCTTCTTTGTGGCTTATTCAGTCATACATGGGCACCTGAATGAGATATTCATCCTTTATGAGCTTGATCTGATGCAGGCTTTAGCTCTTATAGTCGATCTGGTCATAGATGTCGGGATCCGCATCAGTATAGTTTACCTGGTACTTGGCTTTGCTGATTTTTTCTATCAGAAGAGAAAATTCAGAAACGATATCAAAATGACCAAGCAGGAAGTAAAAGACGAGTACAAGGACTCTGAAGGAGACCCTGAGATCAAGGGCAGACAGCGGCAGAAGATGCGTGAGGTCTCCCAGAAACGTATGATGCAGCAGGTGCCGAAGGCCGATGTCGTTATCACGAACCCTACGCACATAGCCGTAGCTATCCAGTATGACGCAGAGAAATCAGATGCTCCGTTAGTAGTGGCTAAGGGTGAGGAGCTCGTAGCCCAGAGGATAAAGGAAGTAGCGAGGGATAATAACGTAGAGATAGTCGAGAACAAACCGCTTGCGAGAGCACTTTATACGACTGTTGAGATCGGTGCGCAGATACCACCGGAACTGTATCAGGCAGTTGCGGAAGTGCTCGCCGTGATTTATAATAAAAAGCATAAAAGAGGTTAGTGTGACGGGAAAGGAGAAGCAGTTTGGATAATGTCCTGGAGAAAAAGACGGGCCTGAAGAAGACAGATGTGGCGGTAGCAGCCTATCTTCTTGCTGCCATCATTTTCTTTATCGTCCCTATACCTTCATGGCTCTTAGACATCTGCCTTGCCCTGAATATAGCAGTGGCTCTGACAGTTCTTATAAACTCACTCTTTGTCGTAGAGCCTCTGGACATGTCATTCTATCCGACACTGCTCCTTCTGACCACCATTTTCAGAATTTCACTTAACGTAGCATCCACGAGACTTATCCTTACCACCGGTTCTCCCGGTAACGTCGTAGAGACTTTCGGTTCATTCGTAGGCGGCGGCGATCTGATAGTAGGTGTTATCGTCTTTATCATTATCCTTGTAGTACAGTTCGTAGTCATTAACAAAGGTACTGAGCGTGTATCTGAGGTTACAGCCCGATTCACTCTCGACGCCATGCCTGGTAAGCAGATGGCCATTGAGGCCGATGTGTCTGCCGGAGTTATAGACGAAAAAGAAGCTAAAAGACAGCGTGACAAGCTCCAGGAGGAATCATCATTCTTCGGTTCCATGGATGGTGCCACGAAGTACGTAAAAGGAGACGCTACTGCCGGTCTTATCATCACCGTGATAAACATCCTCGGCGGTACCATAATGGGTGTGGCCAGGCAGGGGCTGGATATCCAGGCAGCTCTGAATAAGTACGGTATCCTTACCATAGGTGACGGTATTTCTTCATCTATACCTTCACTTCTGATATCACTGGCTACCGGTCTTCTCGTTACAAAGGGCACAAAGACAGCTGATTTCTCAGGTGTTATGGTAAAGCAGCTCTTCGGAGCTCCCCGTGTCATATATGTCGTAGGAACAGTATTGGCACTGCTAGGTCTGTTTACGCCTCTAAATCCTGTGCTTTTCCTGGGTTTTGCCGCAGTATTTTTCATAGTAGGCTGGCAGATGTCGAAGAGTATCGGAAAGGAAGACATAAAGACGCAGGTTCAGGAAGAGGAGACCCAGGCCGAAGAGATCAGACGGCCTGAGAACGTCGTATCCCTCCTGAATGTAGACCCGATTGAGCTCGAGTTCGGTTATGGTATCATTCCGCTTGCCGATGTAAACCAGGGCGGTGACCTGCTTGACCGAGTCGTAATGATCAGGAGGCAGATAGCTCTTGAGCTTGGTACAGTAGTCCCTATCATAAGACTCCGTGATAATATCCAGCTGAACCCTAACCAGTACATCATCAAGATAAAAGGAGTCCAGGTAGCTGACGGTGAGATACTTTTTGATCACTATATGGCTATGAACCCGGGATATGTCGAGGAAGAGATCACAGGTATACCTACGACGGAGCCTTCCTTCCATCTGCCGGCTCTCTGGATCACTGAGGGACAGAGAGAGCGTGCTGAGTCATTAGGATACACAGTCGTGGATCCGCCTTCCATCATAGCGACCCATCTGACTGAGGTCATCAGGAACCACATAGCAGAACTCCTTACCCGTCAGGATGTCCAGAACCTTGTGAACAACCTCAAGGAGACAAATCCGGCGCTTGTCGACGAGCTCACGCCTGCGGAGATGTCACTTGGAGATATTGAAAAAGTGCTTAAGAACCTTCTCGCAGAGGGCATTTCTATCAGAGATCTGCTTTCTATATTCGAGATCCTCGCAGATCATGCCGGAAATACAAAGGATACAGACGTCCTCACAGAGTACGTGCGCCAGGGCTTAAAGCCGGCCATCTCTGCGAAGTTCTTCGATCAGGGCGTTCCGAACCAGGTCATCACCGTAGATCCGAAGGTCGAGCAGGAGATCATGGCTTCTGTAAAGCAGACAGAACAGGGTGCCTACATCACCTTAGATCCGGAGAGGGTAAAGACCATTATGGATTCTCTCGGAAACGAGATAAAGAAGATGGAGGATCAGGGAAAGACTCCGATCGTAGTCCTTTCACCTATAGTCCGCATGTATTTCAAGAAGATCACAGAGGATTACTATTCAGACCTCATTGTGGTATCATATAACGAGATCGAATCTGACATAGAGCTTCAGTCAGTAGGAATGGTAAGTGATTCATGACTATAAATAAATACACAGGAAAGACAAAAGAAGAAGCTATAGAAGCGGCAAAGCAGGACTTAGGTCCTGCAGCTGTCATAATGAACGTCCGGGAGGTCCGTCCCGGAGGTCTTTTTGGCATATTTAAAAAAAGTACTTATGAAGTGACAGCAGCCATAGAAGATGACTACAAGTCTTCGGATGAGAGCCTCAAGACTCCTCTGTACAAGGTAGAAAACCAGAAGTCAGCCGGCTCTTCGACTAATTTTTCAGCTGTAGCCGATGAAAAAATAGACTTAAACGACCCGATGGACGATTCAGCCATAAGCCATTACAAAAAGAAAAATCCGACTCCGAAGAAGCCTGAGGAGAAGTCAGACGAGATAGATGCAGAGGAGCTTAAAAGTGCTTTTGAGGCTGTAAGCAGGGTCATAGAACAGCCTTCGAAGCCGGAAGAAGCAGAGAAAAGTGAAGAGACCAGGGAACCTGAGAAGGAATTCGTACCTCTTACCCCGAAGCAGGATAAAGCCATAAAGGAAGTTGCCCCGCTGGAGAAGAAACCTACCCCTGTAAAAAAGCAGGAGACTGTGCAGTCAGACGATTCAGACGGAGGGTTTTCAGGCAGAGGGACAGGTGCATACTTAGGGTTCACCCGTATGCTCTACAATAAAATGATCGACCATGAAGTGGACGAGCGCTACGTAAACCAGGCACTTTCCGACCTTGACCAGATGATAAATGCAGGGAACAGCATGGACTATCTGCTTAGCAATGTCTACCAGAAGATGGTCCTAAAGGTCGGAGTTCCAAAGCAGATATGCATAAAGGGCGAGGGTGCGCCATCGGTTGTTTTCCTTGTGGGACCTACAGGAGTAGGAAAGACTACGACCCTGGCAAAGCTCGCGAGTCAGTTCAAGGTCACCATGAATAAAAAAGTGGCTTTTCTTACGGCTGATACCTTCAGGATAGCTGCTGCACAGCAGCTTTCGACTTATGCGGATATTCTCGACGTGAAGTCGACAGTGCTGATGGCTCCGGAAGACCTCGTAGCTGCTCTTAATGAGAATAAAGAGAATGACATCATCTTTGTGGATACAGTCGGCTTTTCACATACGAACGAGGAACAGCAGAAAAATCTCGCAAAGCTCTTATCACTCGTTCCAGCGAAGTATTCAAAGCAGGTCTATCTGGTGCTCTCCGCGACCACGAAGTATTCTGACCTGAAGCGGATTGTGGACGCTTATAAGTCATTTACCGATTTTTCGCTTATTTTTACTAAGCTTGACGAAACGGAGAACTATGGAAATATCTACAATATCAGACAGTACAGCGGAAAGAATCTCTCTTATATCACGAATGGACAGAAAGTGCCTGAGGATATAGATGTCTTAGATCCGCAGAAATTAGTAAAGAATCTTCTTGGAGGAGCATAATGGATCAGGCGGAAGGATTGAGAAATGTTATTAAATCCCAAAACCAGAAGAACGTGGCTTCTGCAAGGGTTATAACTATCACTAGCGGTAAAGGAGGAGTAGGAAAGTCGAACCTGGCTGTCAACCTGGCAGTTCAGTTCAGAAAGCTCGGGAAAAAAGTCATCATCTTTGACGCGGACTTCGGCCTGGCGAATGTAGAGGTCATGTTCAACACGCTCCCTAAGCACAATCTATCTGATGCAGTGTTTAAGGGCATTCCTCTGACTGATATCATCACAGAGGGACCGATGGACATAGGCTTTATTTCAGCTGGTACAGGAATCCTCTCACTTAATGATTTAAGCGAAGATCAGGTTCATCTGCTTGTTCGCTCACTGACGCAGCTTTCGGGACTCTGTGACGTGCTTATAGTGGATACTGGAGCTGGCATTTCAAATAATGTGATGGATTTTGTGATGGCTTCACCGGAGATACTTCTCGTAGCGACGCCAGATCCCAGCTCGATCACTGATTCGTACTCGCTGCTCAAGGCATTCTTCTTAAGCCCGGTGTATAACAGTAAGACGAGCCGGGTAAGCCTCGTGGCAAATCGCATCAGAAATGACGGTGAGGGAGAAGCTGTATACAAAAAGCTCGATTCTGTCGTGTATCAGTTCTTAAACGCTCAGATAGGATTCGCGGGAAGCGTTCCGCAGGATTCTTCACTTGAGAAGGCGGTAAGGGCTCAGAAGATAGTAAGCATAGCCTATCCGGGTTCAAAGAGCGCCAAGGCTTTTACTGCTATAGCCAGACAGCTTTTAGACGACGATGACACAGAAAAACCACGTGGATTCTCGATCCGCACTATATTTGACAGCTTCATGAAAAAGTAGGTGTACATAATGGCTGAAAAAAACGCAGAAGTGACACTGTCGATCGGTGACAAGGTCACGATCATCATAACCCAGGAATACGCTCAGGAGCAGAATGGGGGAGACAGGGCCAGGAGATATCTGTCTCAGGTCCATGACGTAAAAGATGACGGAACCATAGTCATGGAGATGCCTATGATCCAGAGAAAGCTCGTGGCTCTTTCCACAGGACTCCGTTATACCTTTATTTTTACCCTAGAAAAAAATGATGAGAAGGCCTTTTATATGGCTCAGGGTGAGCTGCAGAACCGCTACCGTGAAGGCAATTTTTTCCTGATGGACGCGAGGCTGTCGACTCCCCTAAGGCGCTTCCAGAGAAGAGAGTTCTATAGGCTCGACTGTTCACTCAGGAGTGTGGCTGTAGCTTTGGGCGGAGATGACTTTAATCCTGAGCAGATCATAGACGCAAGCCAGTTCCTTCTCGAGCACATAGACGACGGCTATCAGGTGGCGCACGGCATCATTTCAAATATCAGCGGCGGAGGTGCACTTCTTCTGACTGAACATGACTTTAAGGATACTACATATATACTTCTGCGCGTCATCTTTAAAGAGGATAGAGCTGAGGATAATACACCAGTACCTGATAATAAAAAGAAACCGCACGATGATACGATGGAGGTCTTAGCGAAGATCCTCGAAAAGAAGTACAACGAGACCTCTGAAAAATATTCATACAGACTGATGTTTGTCTTCAAGAACCCTAAGTTCCGTGAGCGCATTGTCAAGTACGTGTTCGATGAGCAGCGGCGGCAGAGAAAAAAGGAGCAGGGGAGCCGATGATAAAAGTATTAGTTATAGATGACTCTGCACTCATGAGAAAAACCATGTGTGATATAATCAATTCAGTGCCTGAGTTTGAAGTCGCTGATATCTGCAGAGACGGTAAGAGCGCACTTAAAGCGGTACTGGAGAATTCATACGGCTGTATAGTGATGAATGTCTATCTGTCGGGAGTCATGAGTGGTATTACACTGCTTAAAACCCTAGCGGATCAGAAGAGCCGGATACCTGTGATCGCCATTACATCGGCGGTCAGGGAAGACCGGGAGGTTACGGTACAGGCGCTTGATGCCGGAGTCGTGGACATGGTTGTCAGGCCTTATTTTTTCAGTGATAAGGCCGGTACAGAGAAGTTCAGACAGTCGCTTATAGCAGCGCTTAAGGCTGTTTCTTCAGGAAAGGCAGTTTCAGGATTTGCAGACCGTATTTCACAGACTGTATCTCCTGTGAAGCGAAAGGGTAAGTATTCACTTGTAGCTCTTGCGTGTTCGACAGGAGGTCCGCAGGCTCTTCACAGGATGATCCCGATGCTCCCTGAGCACATCGGAGTTCCGATGGTCGTGGTCCAGCATATGCCGGCAGGCTTTACAGCCTCGCTTGCAGAGAGGATCAACCAGGATTCCAGTATCCATGTGAAGGAAGCATATGATCAGGAGCTTCTGATGCCTGATACGGTTTACATAGCGCCAGGAGGCAGACATTTTACGGTTGTAGAGGATAGAAGCATGAGACTTACGGCTCATGTCTATGATGCGCCTCCGGTGCATAACCTGCGGCCGTGTGCAGATGTCATGTACGAATCCCTCTGCAAGGTCAGATCGGATAATATCCTCTGTGTAGTCCTTACAGGGATGGGAGCTGACGGTACCGAAGGTATCGGCGAACTGAAGAAGTCAAAGCACATATACACGATCTCACAGGATGAAGAGTCCTGCGTGGTCTACGGTATGCCTAAGTCAGTGCACGACAAAGGCCTATCGGATGAAGTAAAACCTATAACAGAAATAGCAAAATCTATCAGTAGAGAACTGGGGGTTTAACAAATGGATGTAGGACAGTATCTTGACATTTTCATTGATGAAGCGAATGAGCATATTCAGTCTCTTTCGGACAACATCATGATCCTCGAGAAGGAACCGGAGAACAAGGATGTCATAAATGAGATCTTCCGTGCGGCTCACTCCCTGAAGGGAATGGCCGGTACCATGGGATTCAAGAAGATGCAGCATCTGACCCATGATATGGAGGATGTATTCTCAGAGATCAGAAATGACACAGTAAAGGTCAATTCAAGCCTCATAGATATCCTTTTTGACTGCCTTGACGCTATCGAAGCTTATGTCGATACTATAAAGCAGACTTCGAACGAAGGCGATGAGGATAACGCCGCTCTGATAAAGCGACTGAATGATTTCCTCGCTGAGGCAAAAGGCGAGAAGAAAGCCGATGATGCCGCAGAGCAGGCTGAAGAGGAAAAAGAAGCCGAGAAGGAAAAGGAAGAAAAGGCAGACGCAAAGGATGCATACAAGCAGATAAGGCTTGAAGAAAATGACATCGCTACCTTAAAGCAGGCTGCAGATTCAGGACTGAACCTTTACGGATTCACGGTCCACGTACAGAAAGACTGTCTCCTTAAGGCAGCCAGAGCTTTCCTGGTATTCAAGGCAGTGGAGGATTTTGGTGAGATCCTTATCTATTCCCCGAGCTCACAGGATGTCGAGGATGAGAAGTTCGACATGGCATTTTCATTCATTATCGGAGCTGCCGGCGAGCTTGACCCTATAAAGAAAGCAGCAGAGAACGTATCGGAGATCGAGTCAGTTGACTGCGATAAAGTCACACCTGATATGTTCAAAATCGAGGCAGCTCCGGCACCTGCACCAGCAGAAGCAGCTCCGGCTCCGGCAGCTGACGCAAAGCCGGCAGCACCAGCCCCTGCTGCAAATAAAGCACCTGCGAAGAAGGATGCAAAGGGAAAGAAACAGACAGTGAACAAGCCTGTTACAGCCCGTACAGTCCGTGTAGATATCGAGAAGCTCGATGCCCTGATGAACCAGGTATCAGAGCTTATCATAGCAAAGAACTCACTAGTTTCTCTTTCAGCACAGGCTACAGAGAGCTCAGCTGCATCAGGTGATTCTAGCAGCAGACAGACTTTCCAGGAACAGATAGAATACCTCGAGCGTATCACGACTACCCTCCATGAATCAGTCATGAAGGTACGAATGGTACCTATCGAGAGTACAGTAAATAAATTCCCTCGTATGATCCGTGATCTCTCACGTCGACTGAAGAAGCCGATGGAACTGGTCATGACTGGTGAGGATACAGAGCTTGACCGTACAGTGGTCGACCAGATCGGTGACCCGCTGCAGCATCTGCTCCGTAACTCAGCAGACCACGGAATCGAAGATCCTGATACACGTAAGGCGGCAGGTAAGCCGGAGACCGGAAATATCTTCCTGAACGCTTATCAGGAGGGAAATAACGTCATTATCCAGGTAGGAGATGATGGTGCCGGAATCGACACAGAGGCCGTAAAGCAGAAGGCCATTGAGAGAGGTCTTGTATCCGAAGAGGACGCTGAGAACCTGACGAAGAAGGAGATCATCGATTTTCTGTTTATGCCGTCATTCTCTATGTCAAAGGCCGTTACAGATATCTCTGGACGTGGTGTAGGTCTGGATGTCGTAAAGAGTAACATCGAGGCATTAGGCGGAGATGTAGAGGTTAAGACAGAGCTTGGACAGGGTTCTACTTTCACCATCAGACTTCCGCTTACACTTGCTATCATTCAGGCTCTTATGGTAGAAGTAAGAGACGAGAAGTACGCTATAGCTCTTGCCTCCATTATGAATATCGAGAACATCCCTGTCTCTGATATCAAGTATGTCCAGGCAAAGGAAGTCATCTACCTGAGAGGCCTCGTTATCCCTCTTATCCATCTCGACGAGCTGCTCGACTGCCCGCCTAGGGATGAGAAGCCGGAGAACCTTATCGTAGTCATCGTAAAGAAAGGCGATAATTACGCAGGACTTGTGGTAGACAGTCTTATAGGACAGCAGGAAATCGTTATCAAGTCCATGGGTAAAGTCATGGATACCAACAAGATGATAAGCGGAGCTACCATCCTCGGTGATGGCGAAGTAGCCCTTATCCTTGATGCCAACGCACTGTTCTAAGGGGGTACCAAATGGATAAAAAGAATGAAGTAAAGCATAAAGACACTAACGTCGTAGAAGAAGAAAAGAAACAGTACATCATCTGCAGGATAGGTGATGAGCAGTATGGACTTGATATTTCATTCGTGGATAATATAGTCCGTATGCAGAAGATTACCCGTGTACCGAAGGTCCAGTATTATTACATCGGCATCATAAATCTTCGTGGAGAAGTGGTGCCGGTCATGTCCGTCAGAAGAAAAATGGGACTTGGCGAGGACGAGGTAACGAACAAGTCACGTATCGTCATCCTCAAAATGGAGGAAGTCGGCTACGTGGGAATACTTGTAGATGAAGTCAAAGAAGTCATAGCTTTGGGCGAGTCTGAGATCAACAGAAATGTTAAGGCAAAGAAACAGGATAACGTATTCATAAACGGCATCGGAAAACACGATGATAATCTGATCTCCATTTTTGATATCTCGGCTATAATCGACGATCCTAAAGCCTGATGACCCAGGAAAGTGATGTCTATGGGAAAAATGACATTAGACCAGATAAATAAAATGTATCCGGATGTCCTGACCGAGATCGGAAATATCGGTGCCGGAAACGCTACCACTGCCATTGCCAATATGCTGAACCTGAAGATAAACATGAGCGTTCCGCACGTAGAACTGATGCCAGTGGAGCAGATAGGCTGTGCCATAGGTTCCGAGGATGAAGTCGTAGTCGGCATAATGCTCGCAGTCCAGAATGATATTACCGGTTCGATGATGTTTCTGATGGATCTTCCTTCAGCACACCATCTGGTAAACAGACTGATGATGAGAGATCCGGACTATGATAAAGACTTCGACGAGATGGACATGTCCGCGATAAAAGAGATCGGCAATATCATAGCTGGCTCATATCTCTCGGCTCTGTCGGGTCTCACAAATATGAAGATAACTCCATCTGTGCCTTATGTGGCTGTAGATATGGCAGGAGCCATACTTTCAGTCCCGGCTATCCAGTTCGGAATGGTCGGTGACAATGCTCTTATGATAAAGACAGAGATGGGTGATGACCTTGACATATCGGGTTATTACATTCTGATGCCAGAGGGCGATTCGTATCAGATGATACTGAAGGCCCTAGGACTTCCGGTATAAGGAGACTGATCAAGTGGGTGAAATGATAAAAGTCGGAATGGCTGACTTAAAAGTCTGTCGTGCTCCCGATAATCTGACTACGATCGGCCTTGGATCCTGTATCGGAATCGCCATCTATGACCCGGTCACGAAGATAAGCGGACTTGCACATATCATGCTTCCGGACAGTACAGCTATTCGGAATAATTCAAATATAGCGAAGTTCGCTGACACCGGCATCAAGAAGCTGGTAGACGACATGATCAGGATGGGAGCATCCAAAAGCCGCCTTCGTGCCAAAATAGCCGGAGGAGCGAAGATGTTCGATATGGGCGGAGCTTCTGCTATAAATGTAGGCGACAGAAATGCCGCCGCCAGCCGTGAGATGTTAAAAAAGCTCGGCATACCGCTTATAGCTGAGGACTGTGGAAAGAATTTCGGAAGAACCGTCGAGTTCTATAGTGAGAACGGAGATTTTCTTATAAAAGCGGTCGGAAAGACGCCGTATAAGATATGACAAGCGATAAGAAAGACTATACTACACCGAATACCAGACCTATTCCCATTCTGATCACTCTGGCAGGCGCAGGCATCTCGTGTGTTGTCAGTATCTTAAAGCAGCTGTCATTTGGGGATTTTGTCTGGAAGCTGCTTACCACGGTGATCATATTCGGGATACTGGGAAGTCTTGTCCGGGTATTCCTCGATATGGGTTTCAAAGTCGATAAAAAAGAAGAAAAAGACGCCTCCGAAGCCGAAGATGAAGAGGCAGAGAAGCCATCCGATGATTCAGATGAAGAGTCTGATGACGAAAAACAAACACAGGAGTAAGAGGATAGCTTATGGCAGTGACCTTCGATTCTTCTCTCTGGGATGAATACGCTGCTAATCCTACACCAGCCCTGAGAGAGAAACTGATAATCGAATACTCTCCCCTGGTAAAAATAGTTGCCGGGAAGATGAGCATGTATCTCGGAAATAATGTAGAGTACGACGATCTTGTAAGCTACGGTATTTTCGGACTGATAGATGCCATAGATAAATTCGATGTACATAAAGACGTAAAGTTCGAGACCTATGCCTCACTTCGTATAAAGGGAGCCATCCTGGACCAGATCAGAAAGATGGACTGGATCCCGCGTACCATAAGGCAGAGGCAGAGAGCTTTAGATACAGCCACTAAGGAGATATGGCAGAGAACGGGTCGTCAGCCCACTGATGAAGAACTGGCAGAAGAGTTGGGGATGACGGAGGACGAATACTATTCGTTTATATCTGCATTAAAGATCACGAACCTCGTATCTTTAAATGAATTCATGGAAGCCGGCGGAAACGAACCGGCCATGGATACGAAGAAAAACTCCTATTTTGAGCAGCCAGAGGAAAAGGTATCCAGGGAGGAGCTCAGCGCGAAGCTGAATGACGCCCTCGGGGTATTGACAGATAGAGAGAAAAAAGTTATTTTACTTTATTATTATGAGGATCTAACCTTAAAGGAGATTAGTGAGGTCATGGATGTTTCAGAATCGAGGGTCTCACAGCTTCACACCAAGGCTCTGAAGAAGATGCGGAAGGTGTTAGGGAGTTACATGGAGTTTTTCTGAAGAAAGCAGGTTCATATGGCTAATGCATATATACAGCTTGTTCTTAAGGATGACAAAGCATATTCGAAATACGTTCCGCCAACAGATGGGGGTACAAACCTGGAGATTTCCAATGCCTACGAGTATATAAACGACCACGGAGTACATATCGATGATCTGGCAGCAGTGGCAGAGCAGATCGCAGATCCGACAAAGCCATCTGAGGTACTCGTGTCAGATGACTGTCATATAATGGAATTCGGCGAGTCTATGTCGATAAAGGTATCCCTCGACCATATGAAGGTCACGGCTACTTTTGAACCGCCTTCATCTGGCGGCGCACTTCTGGGAACCAGGGATATCATAGAGGAGCTGAATAACAAAGGCATTATCTATGGCATCGATCAGGACGCCATTATAGAATTCGTAAATGACAGGCATTATAATACGCCTTATATCCTTGCTAAAGGTGACCTTCCTGTTATCGGCCACGACGCAAAGATAGTCTATAATTTCAACACAAACCCGAGCCTTAAGCCGAAGATGCTAAGAGACGGTTCAGTAGACTTTAAGGATCTGAACACTATCTCCATGGTAAACGGAGGCGACCTGCTCGCTACCCTGATACCGGGTGATCCTGGAAAGAACGGAAAAGACATCTTCGGAAAGGAAATCCCAGTCCGCAAGGTAAAGGACGCGAAGCTCGACTACGGCGAGCATATAAAGCTCTCAGCAGATGGCAGATCCATCTATTCCGAGATTTACGGGCATGTCTCTCTGATAAATGGCAAAGTCACTGTACAGGATGAGTACCTGGTAAAATCCGATGTCGATAACTCCACAGGGAACATCACCTATAACGGCAATGTCCACATCATGGGCTCTGTAAGGACTGGTTTTACCGTAAAGGCAGCTGCCGATATCATAGTGGACGGTGTAGTCGAGGGCGCGTACCTCGATGCCGGTGGCCAGATAATCGTCCGCCAGGGAATCCACGGCATGAACAAGGGCATGATTAAATGCAAGGGAGCTCTCATAGCTTCATTTATCGAGGGTGCCAGAGTATCTACTGATAACTACGTAGAGACAGGTTCAATCCTTTACAGCGATGTAAATGCAAAGGACGATGTCCGTGTCATGAATAAAAAAGGCTTCATAGCAGGTTCTTCGGTAAGAGCCGGAGGAAAGGTCGAATCAGTTACCATCGGTTCAGATATGGGAGCTGCTACGAGGATAGAGGTAGGCATAGATCCGGCCAGAAAAGCCCGCTATAATCTGCTCCAGCGTCAGATACTTGATGAGTCAAAGCAGATAGAGAAGGCACGTCCTGTCATCGACAGCTACGATGAATTCGTAAAGAGCGGAAAGAAGCTCGACGACAAGAATATGAACTATCTGACTACAGTCCTCCAGAAGATAGACCAGCTTAAGGCAGACCTTAAGAAGCATCGTGAAGAATTTAACAGTCTTCACCAGGAGCTGCTTACTAGCAAGCATTCCAAGGTAGTGGTCCACAGACAGATATATCCGGGAGTCACTATCACGATATCAGAGCTTTCGATCACTACAAAGGAAAACTATTCATGCGTTCAGTATGAAAAGAAAAACGGCGAGATAGTCAGAGGACAAGTCATCGCCTGAAAGGATAGATTATGCCGATAAATCCCGTTGCTTTTCAGGCCACGATCCAGAATACACAGGCCGTATCCGCCCAGAAGGGAGCAGATGATGCCAGACCTGCGATAAATCAGCAGAATCTGACAATCACAGTCTCAAAGGATGCTGAGCAGGCACAGCGTACTGTGGCAAAGAAAAGCGAGAGTGCAAAAGAAAGTGCCTTAGATCCGGACGGAAGCAACGGATCAGCTGCATTTTCCGATGGAAAAAATAAGAAAAAAAAGAAAGCAGAAATAGCAGAAGAGTCAGACGGCAGAGTCATTAAGAAAGGTGCCTTTGTCTCTTTTGATGTAAAGGTGTAAGTAAATGTCAGGACTTGAGATTGGTCTTTTGATCATAGGTGCAGTATTTTTTGTGGGAAGCTTCTTTGTATCAGAGAAGCTTTCTTCGTCTGATATGGACGAGATAAAGGGCCTGAGCGAGGATGAGATGAAGGCTCTCCTTGACAGGAACTTAAAGGAGGCAGATGAGAAGCTCGACAAGGCACTTTCCGAAAAAATAGACGAAAAGACCGAGGAATTCGCGGCCGGAGCAGACAAAGAGACGAATAACCGCATCATGTCGATCGGCGAGTACGCAGATTCGGTGTTTGATTCGATGAGTAAGACTCACGATGAGATAGTTTTCCTGTATCAGATGCTAAATGACAAGCAGGAGCAGATGACAAAGCTGACAAAGACCTTAGGTGAAGCAGAGTCTCATGTAAGGGAACTGCTTACAGAAGCCGAGAGGCAGAAGGACGCGCTGATAGAAGCCAGAAAGACTCCGGTGCAGCCAGTTGCACCAGTTCCACGGGTACAGAAGGTCATAGAGCCTGTCCAGACGAAAACTGACACTTCAGCTTTTCCGCCGCTTCCTGAAACTCCAGAAACGGTAGATTCACAGCCATCTAAAGAGACTTCAGAAGAGAAGGCTGTCCTTTCAGACCTCAAGGCACAGGACGATACTCCTGCTCCTAAGAAGGAAGAAGCACCGGCAAAGCCAGAGGTCGAGCAGCCTGATTCAAAGCAGATCCGAGAGAAGATCCTCTCGATGTATCATCAGGGATATTCCTTTCTTGACATAGCCAAAGAGACAGGAAAGGGTATGGGCGAGGTACAGATGATACTCGGGCTCTTCGATGAGAAAGACGAGGAGGCCTGAGTATGAAGAGAAAGTATTATATGCGAGGCCTCGGAGTGGGCATCATAGCGACGAGCCTTATCCTGATGCTCGGACTTTTCTTCTCGGGCCTTCCTATGACAGACGCTGCTGTAAAGAGTCGTGCAAGGGCTCTTGGAATGGTGGAGGCGAATGAGGCATCAGGCGATGCTTCAAGCCGTACCTTAAAGGAACTTCAGGAAGAACAGGAGAAAAAAGCCGGCTCTGACGCAAAGGTAAAGACTACGACTACTACGAACTCTGATGGCGATGTGACTACTGTGACCGAGAAAGAAGCTGATCCGCTCGAAAAGAAAAAGGATGGAAAGAATTCTTCGACAGATGCCTCATCAAAGGAAAACAGTTCTGACAGCAAATCGGAAAGCTCTTCATCGAAGAAGTCGTCAGACACTGAGAAGGCTAAGGAAAGCACCACTTCAAAAAAGAACACCGAAGACTCCGGTCAGAAGAAGAATATATCTATAACTATCACCGGAGGCGATTCATCACTTAGCGTCGGGAAGAAACTCCAGAGTGCCGGACTCGTTTCGTCGGCTAGCGCCTTTGATGACTATCTGGAGCAGAACGGTTATGACCATGTGATCCGCACCGGTACATTTTCTATCGCCCAGGGCAGTTCATACAGGGACATCGCCAGGGAGATAACCAGCAGATAATTTTTACTTGCATTTAATAAGAGCCTGTAGTATAATACCATAGGCTCAGTTGAGAGGCCAGGGTGGCCTCTTTTATTTTGCACAGCCGTTAATGCAGAGGATGGTGCCTTTTATGCAGAGGTTCCCGATGCAGTTGATTCGGCTGGATGTATAACCATAGGAGGTATTTAAATGAGCGTTATTTCAATGAAACAGTTACTCGAGGCAGGTGTCCACTTCGGTCATCAGACACGCAGATGGAACCCCAAAATGGCTCCGTACATCTACACAGAGAGAAACGGAATCCACATCATTGACCTTCAGAAGACAGTAGGTCTTGTTGATGAAGCTTACAGGGCTATTTTTGATATCGTAGCACAGGGAGGAACTATCCTCTTCGTTGGTACAAAGAAGCAGGCCTCAGAGACGATCGCAGAGGAAGCTACTCGCTGCGGTATGTACTATGTAAATGAGAGATGGCTTGGCGGAATGCTCACAAACTTCCGTACCATCCGTTCCAGAATAGACCGTCTTAAGAAGATCGAGAAGATGTCAGAGGATGGCACTTTTGATCTCCTTCCGAAGAAGGAAGTAGCTAACCTTAAGAAAGAGCAGGAGAAGCTGACAAAGAACCTTGGTGGTATCAAGGATATGGACAGAATCCCTGACGCTGTATTCGTAGTAGATCCTAAGAAGGAAGCTCTCTGCGTAAAGGAAGCTGACTCACTCGGACTTACAGTTATCGGAATCGCTGATACAAACTGTGATCCTGACGAGCTTGACTACGTTATCCCAGGAAACGACGACGCTATCCGTGCCGTAAAGCTTATCGTCTCAAAGATGGCTGATGCCGTTATCGAGGCAAAGCAGGGCGAGGAAGCTCAGACACCTGATAAGGACGCAGCAGAGGCTGAGACTACTGAAGCTTAATTCTATTTGGCGTATACAACAAGGCGGGGCAGGCCAGCACGTGTGGCCGAATGGACATGAGGCCGCGCGGAACTGACCGCTGCCCGCTTGATTAGATAGGAGAATAAAATGGCTGTAACAGCAAAAATGGTAAAGGACCTTCGTGAGCAGACCGGCGCAGGAATGATGGACTGCAAGAAGGCACTTAGTGAGACAAATGGAGATATGGATGCTGCTGTAGAGTACCTTCGTAAGAATGGCCAGGCAAAGGCTGAGAAGAAGGCTGACCGTATCGCAGCTGAAGGTCTTGTAGATGTAGTATCTGAGGGAAATACCGCTGCTATCGTAGAGGTTAACTCAGAGACAGATTTCGTAGCAAACAACGATAAGTTCAAGGGTTATGTCAGAGAAGTAGCCAATGCAGCACTTGCTACAAAGGCAGCTGACATCGATGCTTTCCTTGCTGACAAGTGGATCTCAGATCCTTCAAAGACTGTAAAGGAAGCTCTTGATGAAGAGATCGCTGTTATCGGTGAGAAGCTTTCTATCAGACGTTTCAAGAAGGTAACAGCTGAGAACGGACTTGTAGTTTCTTACATCCATGGTGGCGGAAGAATCGGTGTTGTTATAAACGCTGACTGCGCTAACCCTAACGACGATGTAAAGGAAGCTCTTCACAACGTAGCTATGCAGATCGCTGCTCTTAACCCTAAGTACATCAGAGATTCAGATGTAGATCAGGAGTACTTAGACCACGAGACAGAGATCATCAAGGCTCAGATCGAGAATGATCCTAAGGAATCAGCTAAGCCGGATAAGGTAAAGGCTGGTATCGTAAAGGGTCGTCTGAACAAGGAGCTCAAGGAAGTCTGCCTTATGGATCAGGTATATGTAAAGGCTGAGGACGGAAAGCAGTCAGTAGCCAAGTATCTTGACCAGGTAGCAAAGGCTGCAGGAACAGACCTTACTATTAAGGAGTTTGTACGTTTCGAGACTGGTGAAGGTCTTGAGAAGAGAAACGAGAACTTTGCTGAAGAAGTAGCAAAGCAGATGCAGTAATCATTTGATTTTTGTAAAGGCACTGGTATTACATAGTAGGTAGTATCAGTGTCTGTTTTTTTAGAATAGATGAACGAGACAGATAACGCAGAACAGATAAGGCAGCAGAGAAAAAAGGTCGGCAGGGTCCACCGCATGAAAAAATTCATTACGGGTTTTCTGGTATTCTGGACTATTTTTTCAATCGTGGCTATTGTCATTCTCGGTATTTTTTCGTATTCGATGTACCGCAAGATAAAGGATCTGAACAGTACAGTAAAGACTCTCGCGGAGAATAAGTCATCATCTTCGAAAAGGCAGGCTGCCTCAGAAAAGGACCTTGAGACCAACGATGTAGAGACAGATATCGAGAACCTGGCCGACGAGTCTGATATAAGAAAAGTCTATCTGACCTTCGACGACGGTCCGAGCCAGAACACTGGAAAAATACTCGATATCCTGGACGATTATAACGTAAAGGCCACTTTTTTCGTGAACGGGCGGACAGATGACCATTCAAAAAAAATGTATAAGCGTATAGTGGACGAAGGCCACACTATTGGGATGCATTCCTACACTCATAACTACAGTCAGGTATATGCATCCCTTTCTTCGTTTAAAAAGGATTTTTTCAGGATACAGGATCTGATCTATGACTACACCGGAGTAAAGAGTGACCTGTACCGCTTTCCTGGTGGCAGCTCAAACCAGGTATCAGACACGAGCATGTCGACGCTGATCAGATTTTTAAATAAAGAGCATGTCCGCTACTTCGACTGGAATGTATCCAGCGGGGATGCCACATCAAATGAAGAGAGTTCTGATGAAATTATTGAAAACGTTATGAGAGATGTGGTAAAATATAAGACATCGGTTGTTCTGATGCATGATGCCGCTACAAAGGATACTACTGTTAAGGCTCTTCCTGAGCTGATACAGAGGATTCAGAAGGAGGGGGATCTTATCCTGCCGATAGATGAAAATACGAGACTGATCCAGCATGTCAGTCTTTCCACTAAATAAGTTTATGGAGGTAAACAAATGAGTTTCTTTAAGGATTTTAAAGACGATTTCTCAGATGCAGTGGATGAGATGTCAGATGACAAGACAGATGCTAAGAAGAAGGCATCTACAGGTTCCATCGATGACTCAAATATTGATGTGGATTCAGAGCTTTCAAAACTCGACGGACTTTTAGAGAAAGTATCAAAGAAGGTCGATGCACCTGATGAAAAGCCTGCTGATCCTACACACAAGGTAACTCCTGCAGAGCTTTTAGGAGGAGCTGCTTCAGAACCGGAAGTCAAGTCATCTTCTGTATCTGATATATTAGGAAGCACTTCAAATGCTGCTGCAGAAGAAGCTCAGGCAGCACCTGTTTCAGAACCTGCACCTGCACCAAAGGAGACTACTATCATGGATTACTCAGCACCAGCCAGTGATGCTTTAGATACTTTAAATACCCGCCAGTCAGCATCAGATGAAAATGCAGTCATTACATCAGGCATGACCATTACTGGTGACCTCGATTCCACAGGTTCCATCAGTGTAGAGGGAACTATAAATGGTAATGTCAGATGCAACGGAAAGCTGACAGTTACAGGAGCTATCAATGGTAACTCACAGACTTCTGAGTTCGTAGCTGACCAGGCACGTATCCAGGGTGAGGTAGTATCAAACGGCACCGTAAAGATCGGCGTCGGTTCAGTCATCATCGGAAATGTCAGCGCTGCTTCAGCAGTTATCGCAGGAGCCGTAAAGGGTGACATCGATGTACAGGGACCTGTAGTCGTAGACACTTCAGCAGTAGTCATGGGCAATATCAAGTCAAAGAGCGTCCAGATAAACAACGGTGCTATCATCGAAGGTTTCTGCTCGCAGGCTTATGCTGATGTGGATGTCAGTGCAGTATTTGGTGACGAGGCACAGTAATGAAGCGTATTTTACTTAAGCTCTCTGGAGAGGCTCTTTCAGGTGATAAGGGCTTCGGATTCGACGAGGTAAATGCTGCCTCTGTCGCAGAACAGATAAAAAAAGTCGCCGATACTGGCGTACAGATAGGAATAGTCATCGGAGGCGGTAACTTCTGGAGAGGCCGTACATCAGGTGATATGGGCCGTTCTCAGGCAGATCAGATCGGAATGCTGGCTACTGTCATGAACTGCATCTATATGTCAGAGGCAGTAAGACATACCGGCCTCATGACAAATATCCTGACACCTTTCGAATGCGGTTCTTTTACAAAGCTCTACTCTAAGGACAGGGCAGAGAAGTATTTAAAGGCCGGTCATGTCGTATTTTTTGCAGGCGGGACAGGTCATCCGTATTTTTCAACTGATACGGCTACAGCACTTCGTGCCATAGAGATAGAGGCTGATATGATCCTTCTCGCGAAGGCAGTCGACGGGATCTACGATTCTGACCCGAAGGTAAATCCGGATGCCAGGAGATACGATACTATTGCTATTCAGGATGTCATCGACCAGAAGCTCGGGGTCATGGATCTGACAGCTTCGATCATGTGCATGGAGAACAAAATGCCGATGCGGGTTTTCGCTCTCGATGAGAAGGACAGCATCCTGAAGGCCATAAGCGGAGACTTTAACGGTACTACAGTTACAGTATAAGGAAATTCATATATGGATAAGAGATTAGACGAATACAAGGACAAAATGCAGAAGTCCTATGAGTCACTGCTGAAGGATTACACCACGATCCGCGCAGGAAGGGCAAACCCGCATATCCTCGATAAGATAACGGTTGACTACTATGGAGCGCCTACTCCGCTCCAGCAGGTAGCGAATATATCAGTTCCTGAAGCCAGGATGATCCAGATACAGCCATGGGAGCCTTCGATGGTAAAAGAGATCGAGAAGGCAATCCTCGTATCTGACTTAGGACTTAATCCTACGAACGACGGAAAGACCATAAGGCTTGTCTTCCCTGACCTCACAGAGGAGCGCCGTAAGGAGCTTTCAAAGGAAGTCAAGAAAATGGGCGAGAACGGTAAGGTTGCTATCAGAAATGTACGCCGTGACGCCAATGACTTCGTAAAAAAGACTGGAAAGGCTGAGGACCTCTCAGAAGATGAGACAAAGGACCTTGAGGATCAGATCCAGAAGATTACCGACGAGTACATAAAAAAGGTCGACGCCGCTATCGACGACAAGACCAAAGAGATAATGACGGTATAAAATCCAGGGGACCTTGGGTCCCCTTTTTTAGATTAAAGGAGTCTGATGGAAGAAGAGTTACTGCCGGTGCCTACACACGTAGCCATCATCCTCGATGGAAACGGGCGTTGGGCGAAGGCTAAGGGAATGCCACGCACTTATGGGCATATACAGGGAGCAAAGAGGGTAGAGCCTATCACAAAAGCCGCAAATGAGCTGGGGATAAAGTATCTGTCTCTCTATGCTTTTTCTACGGAGAACTGGAACAGGCCTGCAGAAGAGGTCTCCACTCTGATGAAGCTTCTCGCCAAGTATATGAAGATCTGTCAGAAGCTCTGTCTCCAGGAGGGCATGAGAGCCCGCATTATAGGAGACAAGTCAGGCCTTCCGGAAGACCTGTTAAGAGAAGCTGCGGAGCTCGAACAGGCCACTGCCAGAAATACCGGCATGTGCCTCTGTATCTGCATAAACTACGGCAGCCGTGATGAGATGGTTAGGGCCATGAGGCAGATGTATAAAGACATAAAGGATCCGTCGGAGATCACCGAAGAAAAATTCAGCGCCTATTTAGATACTTACGATATCCCGGATCCGGATCTTCTGATAAGGACTAGCGGTGAGCAGAGGGTGTCGAACTTCCTTCTCTGGCAGCTCGCATATGCAGAGTTTTATTTTACGCCTGTGGACTGGCCTGACTTCACAGAAGAAGAGCTTAAAAAAGCAGTCGATACTTACAGGCACAGAAACCGCCGGTACGGCAAGGTATAAGATAATTTATCTGGAAAGGTTTGATATATGTTTTGGACTAGACTTATAAGCGGAGTGGTGCTTGTGGCACTAGCGCTTCTTCTGATAATCCCGGGAGGACCGGTGCTTCTGGTATCCACCTGTGTGATCTCGCTTATTGGCTTATTCGAGTATTACAGGGCGTTGGGACTCCACAAGAAGCCAGCAGCCTGGGTCGGATATATTTTTACGGTGCTGTACTATATCAGCTTCCTGCTGCAGAAAGAAGCAGCATTTTCGATGAATGAAAAGTTGGGAGGACATGCCATCTGGTGGAAGGGATCATCCATTATCATGCTTATCGTCTGCCTGCTCATAGCACTTCTGTTTTTCTATGTGTTCTCATATCCGAAGTACGACATAAAACAGATAGCAGGCCTTTTCTTTGGGCCTATGTATGTGTCGGTGATGCTCTCATACATCTACCAGCTGAGGGAGTATACTCATGGCAAGTACTTAGTCTGGCTTATCTTCCTTACGGCCTGGGGCTGCGATACCTGTGCCTACTGCGCCGGCAGGCTTTTTGGAAAGCATCATATGACACCGCTCCTGTCGCCTAAAAAGACGGTAGAGGGAGCTGTTGGCGGTGTAGCCGGGGCTTTCCTTTTAAACTTCATATATATGATGATTTTCAGGGATAAACTCACCTACATGGGAACAAAGGAGATAATCATTCTGGCCCTTCTTTCTATGGCAGGTGCCCTTATCTCTATGGTAGGTGATCTGGCTGCTTCTGCGATCAAGAGAAACGTAGACATAAAGGACTACGGAAAACTGATACCAGGTCATGGCGGGATTCTTGACCGTTTCGACTCAGTTCTTATCACGGCACCAGTCATCTACTATCTGGTGACATTTATAGTAATAGGATAGTTATATGAAAAAATTATCGATAATCGGCTCTACCGGTTCCATCGGAACCCAGGCCTTGGAAGTCATAGATCAGATGAGTGACATAAAGGTCACTTCGTTAGCCTGTGGGAGAAATGTAAAGCTTCTCTTAGAGCAGGCAAGGAAGTATATGCCGCACCTGATCTCATGTGAGCTGAAGGAAGACGCCGATTTTTTAAAGGAAGACCTTAAAGAGCTTCCGATAGAGGTACTCTGGGGTGAAGAGGGCTTAAATGCAGTCGCTGAAGACTCAGAGTCTGAGATGCTTCTTAACGCTATAGTCGGAATGAAGGGAATAGTTCCTACTGTTAAAGCTATAAAGAAAAATAAGACAATAGCCCTGGCAAATAAGGAGACTCTTGTTGCAGCAGGACATATCATAATGCCACTCGCAAAAGAGTACGGAGTAAAGCTACTTCCGGTAGACTCGGAGCATTCGGCTATTTTCCAGAGCCTCAAGGGGAACAGGGGCGAAGACATAAAGAGGATCCTTCTTACGGCTTCAGGCGGTCCGTTCAGAGGAATGAGCTATGAAGACCTGGAGAAAGTGACGTTAAAGGATGCGCTTAAGAACCCCAACTGGTCGATGGGAAAAAAGGTCACAGTCGATTCTGCCTCGATGGTGAATAAAGGCCTTGAGGTCATGGAAGCTCACTGGCTTTTTGATGTGCCGGTAAACCATATACAGGTGCTGGTGCATCCGGAGAGTATCCTGCATTCGGCGGTAGAGTTCGACGACGGAGCAGTCATAGGGCAGATGGGAGTTCCTGATATGAAGATCCCTATCCACTATGCGCTGACCTATCCGAAGCGTGGAGAACTCAACGTAAAGCCGTTAGACCTGTTTGAAGTGCAGACGCTGCATTTTTATCATCCAGATATGGAGACCTTCTTCGGACTTCAGCTTGCTTTTGACGCCTCACTTGCAGGTGGTAATATGCCATGTGTATTCAACGCCGCAAACGAAGAGGCTGTGGCGTCTTTTCTAAACGAGAAGATCAGCTTTATCCAGATACCTGAGATTATCCAGACGGCGATGATGGAAGCTGATTTTGAAGAGGATCCGTCGATAGACGACATCTTACAGACTGAGAAGGACGTAAGAGAAATAGTGAGGAAACTGATTTGCACATTATAATAGCTATACTCATATTCGGATTTATCATCATTTTTCACGAGCTCGGACATTTTTCGGTCGCAAAGGCGTGCAATGTCAGGGTTAATGAATTTACGCTGGGCTTAGGACCTACGCTCGTTTCATTCGGAAAGGGAGAGACAAAGTACTGCCTGAAGCTCCTGCCTTTCGGCGGAAGCTGCGTCATGGAAGGTGAAGACTCCGAGAGTGATGATGACAGGGCTTTTAACAAAAAGCCGCTCTGGCAGAGATTTCTTATAGTATTTGCCGGGCCGTTCTTTAATTTCCTGCTGGCTTTTATCCTGTCACTTATCATGATAGGTTCCGCGGGCTACTATTCACCTACGATAGGACAGGTGACAGCCGGATACCCGGCAGAGGAAGCTGGCCTTGCGGCAGGTGATGAGATAGTTTCGATAAACGGATATCCGATACATTTTTATAATGAGATAAGCATCTATACTTTTTTTCATAAGAAAAAGAGTTACGACGTGCGCTACAGACATGACGGAGAGGTAAAGGAGACAAAGCTTACCCCGAAATACGACAAGAAACTGAAGCGTTATCTGCTTGGCGTTGTCGGAAGCTCAGACAGGACGCATCCTGGTGTTTTTGGAACTGTGCAGTACAGCTTTTACGAGATAAAGTATCAGATATATGTCGTGATACAGAGCCTTAAGGAGCTGGTATTAGGTCATGTGACGATAAACGATATGTCCGGGCCTGTAGGCATAGTAAAGACGATAGGAGACACCTATAAATCATCGCTTGTCGATGGCGCTTACTATGTCGTCATGAATATGATAAATATAGCGATACTACTGACGGCAAACCTCGGTGTTATGAACCTGCTGCCATTCCCGGCACTCGACGGAGGGCGGCTGCTTATCTTTATCATAGAGGGTATTTCCAGAAGAAAGATACCTGAAAAGGTTGAAGGCTACATAAATGCAGTCGGTTTTATCATACTTATGGCACTGATGGTGCTCATCATGGGAAACGATATCAGAAGGATTATAGTCGGAAGTTAAGATATGAAAACTAAAGAAGTACGTATTGGAGACAGGGTTATCGGAGGCGGTAATCCTGTCCTTATTCAATCAATGACAAATACAAAGACAGAGGATGTGTCCGCTACGGTAGCACAGATCCACGAGCTGGAGAAGGCAGGCTGCGATATCATCCGCTGTACGGCGCCTACGATGGAGGCAGCCAGGGCTATCGCTGAGATAAAAAAGCAGATACATATTCCACTGGTGGCGGACATCCATTTTGACTACAGACTGGCTATAGCCTCTATCGAAAACGGGGCTGACAAGATCCGTATAAATCCAGGGAATATAGGCGCTAAAGAGCGGGTAAAGGCAGTAGTCGACTGCGCGAAAGAGAGAAATATCCCGATAAGAGTAGGCGTAAACTCCGGCTCTCTTGAAAAAGACCTGCTCGAAAAATACGGCGGTGTCACGGCAGAGGCCCTGGTGGAGAGCGCCTTAAAGGAGGCTGCTGTCATAGAGGACATGGGATACGACAATCTCGTGATCTCTATAAAGTCATCAGATGTCATGACGGCGGTAAAGGCACACGAGCTTATAAGCAAAAAGACAGATCATCCGCTTCATGTCGGTATCACAGAGGCAGGAACACTAAGGCGAGGCCTGATAAAGTCATCTATAGGTCTCGGTCTTATCTTAAGCCAGGGGATAGGAGACACCATAAGAGTCTCACTTACGGCTGATCCTGTAGAAGAAGTCTACGCAGCCAGGGAGATACTTAAGACTCTGGGCCTCCGAAAGGGCGGGATAGAGATAGTTTCCTGTCCTACCTGCGGCAGGACCCAGATAGACCTTATAGGCTTGGCAGAGCAGGCAGAAAGCATAGCATCAGAGTTCGACGACCTGGACATAAAGCTCGCAGTCATGGGATGCGTCGTAAACGGACCGGGAGAAGCAAAAGAAGCTGACTTGGGGATTGCCGGTGGAGACGGAGTAGGACTTCTGATAAGGCACGGAGAGATAGTGAAAAAGCTGCCGGAGGACGAGCTACTTCCGGCACTGAGGGAAGAATTAGAGCGGATAAGGGCAGAAAAAGCCCGATAGAGGATTTTTCATGGAAAGAAAGTTCTTTGATGTATTCGGAAAATTAAAGGATGAGGACAAGGGCGGTTTTGTGTTGCAGAACTGTGAGATAGAGAGGCTCTCGACCAATAAGGAGAAGTCTGTATTAAAAGTCTACCTGAAATCCGATACGATCATCCCGAAGCGCGCCATCTGGAAGCTGGAGGAGCGGATAAAGGATCAGTACTTCCAGGGAACAGGCACTAAGGTCAGGATCTACGAGTCATTTAATCTACCGGATACCTATTCCGCAGAGGAACTCTACAAGACTTATAAGGACAGTATTTTAGAGGAAATCCATAAGGCTTCTCCGGTTCTTTTTCAGATACTCGACAGGAGCAGCTTCAGGTTTGAAGGAAAAAAGCTGACAGTGATCCTTGAGGATACGAGCACCTGTCACAGGAAGGATTCTGAGCTTGTAGCAGTCCTGGATAAGATATTCTGCGAGAGGCTGGGCCTTGATATAGTCATAGATACTGAGTACGTGACTCCGTCTGAGCATCAGGATAACCGTGAGCAGAAGGAAGAAGTCCTCCACAGAAAAATAGCTGCCATCGTAGAAAATGCAGAGAAGGCTGAAGCAACAGCTGAAAACCCAGAGGCGCCAGAGGAGGCGCCTCTTCCAGCAGAAAATCCTTATGACAAGCCATCAGATGATGCAAAAAAGCCGGATAAACCGTTTGAGAAGAAGGTATATCTGACAAAGTCAAAGAATCCTGATACTATATACGGCCGTGACATCGATGAAGACAGCATCGACATAAGAGAATTAAACGCCGAAATGGGCGAGGTCGTTATCCATGGTCAGGTCCGCTGTACAGAGGACAGGGAATTAAGAAACGGAAAGATCCTCTTTATCATCACTGTAACTGACTTTACTGATACGATAAGGACAAAGCTCTTTTTACAGAAAGAGCAGGCAGAGCTTATAAAGGAGAGGGTAAAGGCAGGAGCTTTCATAAAGATAAAGGGCGATGCGTCGGAAGATACCTTTGACCACGAGATCTCTATCGGCCGAGTGAAGGGCATCATGCAGATAAACGATTTCCGGGTAAAGCGAATGGATAACGCTGTCGAAAAGCGTGTCGAGCTGCACTGCCACACGAAGATGAGCGACATGGACGCTGTCAGTGATGTCACGGACATCATAAAGCAGGCGATAAAGTGGGGGCACAAGGCCATAGCCATTACAGATCACGGAGTAGTGCAGGCTTTCCCTGATGCTGCCGGTGCAGTCAAAGGCCATGAGGATTTTAAGATAATCTATGGCTGTGAGATCTACCTCGTAGACGATACGAAGACCATCTGCACGAATGTAAAGGATCAGACTTTAGACGATACCTTTGTCGTATTCGATATAGAGACCACGGGACTCAATGCAGAGAACTGTCAGATCATAGAGATTGGAGCTGTAAAGGTAAAAAACGGTAAGATCCTTGACAGATTCTCGGAATTCGTAAACCCGGGCGTTCCTATACCGTTCAGGATCACAGAGCTAACGAGCATTACTGACGCCGATGTAGCCGATGCTCCGGGAATAGATGTAATACTCCCGAAGTTCAAGGAGTTTATCGGAGATGCGGTGTTAGTGGCACATAATGCTGACTTCGATACCGGATTTATCCATAACAAGGCGAAAAATCTGGGAATAGACTGGGACTTTACCTTTGCAGATACGATGCCGCTGGCCAGATATCTGATCCCTGGTATTGGAAAACTGACCCTCGATAATGTCGCAAAGGCTTTAAACGTGCATCTGGGGCATCACCACAGGGCGGTAGACGATGCCGAGTGTACAGCACTTATTTTTATAGAACTGGCGAAGAAACTCCGGGATAAGGGCATCACGACGCTTGCCGAGATAAACGGGCAGGGAAAAATGAACGCTGAAGCCATCATGAAGGCCAAGCCTCATCACTGCATCGTCCTCGCAAAAAATGACGTCGGGCGAATAAATCTCTACAGACTTGTATCACTGTCGCATCTGAATTATTACCGCAGATACCCTAGAGTGCCTAAGAGTGAAGTCTTAAAGCACAGGGAGGGCCTTATCATCGGAAGCGCCTGCGAAGCGGGAGAACTCTATCAGGCTGTAATGCTTGGAAAAGATCAGGCAGAGATTTCACGAATAGTCTCATTCTACGATTATCTCGAGATCCAGCCTAACGGGAATAATATGTTCCTGCTCTCAGACGAGAAGAGCGGTATCACCGATGAAGAGGGCTTAAACGACATAAACAGAAGGATAGTGCAGCTGGGTGAAGAGTTTAATAAGCCTGTCTGTGCCACCTGTGACGTACATTTTTTAAATCCTGAGGATGAGGTCTACAGGCGTATCATCCAGGCAGAAAAGGAGATGAAGGGAGCTGATCATCAGCCGCCGCTTTATCTTCACACTACTGATGAGATGCTTGCCGAGTTCTCGTACCTAGGAGATAAAAAGGCGCATGAGGTCGTTATCGACAACCCGAATATGATAGCTGACATGGTCGACTACATCAAGCCGACAAGGCCAGATAAGTGTCCACCTGTCATTGAGAACTCTGACGGAATGCTTAGAAAGATCTGCTATACGAAAGCCCATGAGATGTACGGAGACGAGCTTCCGGAACAGGTTTCAGCGAGACTTGAAAGAGAGCTTAATTCTATCATCTCGAACGGATACGCCGTTATGTACATCATAGCGCAGAAGCTCGTGTGGAAGTCTGTTGAGGATGGATACCTGGTAGGAAGCCGTGGTTCCGTCGGGTCTTCGTTCGTAGCCACGATGGCCGGTATCACAGAGGTAAATCCGCTTCCGCCTCACTATCTGTGCCCGAAGTGCCACTATGTGGACTTTGATTCGCCTGAAGTGAAGGCCTTTGCTGGGAACTCAGGCTGTGACATGCCGGATAAAGTATGTCCTGTCTGCGGACATGAGCTGACAAAGCAGGGATTTGATATCCCGTTCGAGACTTTCCTGGGATTTAAAGGGAACAAGGAGCCTGATATCGATCTGAACTTCTCAGGAGACTATCAGGCGAAGGCACATGCTTATACGGCAGTCATCTTCGGTGACGGACAGACCTTTAAAGCCGGGACCATAGGAACGCTGGCTGATAAGACGGCTTTCGGTTACATCATGCATTACTGTGACGTCCACGATATCAAGAAGCGCCACTGTGAGATAGACCGTATAGTAGAGGGATGCACCGGAGTGCGTCGAACCACCGGCCAGCATCCGGGTGGGATCGTAGTACTTCCGGTAGGTGAGGAGATAGATACCTTCACTCCGGTCCAGCATCCGGCGAATGACATGTCGAGTGATATCGTAACGACTCACTTCGATTATCATAAGATCGATTCGAACCTTTTGAAGCTTGATATCTTGGGACACGATGATCCTACGATGATCAGGATGCTGGAGGATCTGACAGGGCTTGACGCGACAAAGATCCCACTTGATGATTATCAGGTCATGAGCCTCTTTAAAAATACGTCGGCGCTTAAGGTCACACCTGACCAGCTCTGGAAGAATACTGAGATGGGAACACTAGGGATCCCGGAGTTTGGTACTGACTTCGCCATGGAAATGCTTAAAGAGGCTAAGCCTAAAAACTTCTCAGATCTGATAAGGATCTCAGGACTTGCTCATGGTACTGATGTATGGCTTGGAAATGCGCAGGATCTCATAAACAGCGGAACAGCAGACCTCTCCACCTGTATCTGCTGTCGTGATGATATCATGGTCTACCTGATAAACAAGGGCCTTGATCCTGAGGAAAGCTTTACGATCATGGAGCGTGTCCGTAAAGGAAAGGTCGCAAAGCATCAGGTGCCGGAGTGGGACGACTGGGTTAAGGATATGGAAGCTCATGGTGTACCTGAATGGTATAAGGGTTCCTGTGAGAAGATCAAGTACATGTTCCCGAAAGCCCATGCAGCAGCCTATGACATGATGGCATGGAGAGTAGCCTACTTCAAGGTATATTACCCACTGGCATACTACGCCGCATTTTTCTCGATAAGGGCTACTGATTTTTCATATGAAAAGATGTGTCAGGGCGAGGAAACCTTAAAACACTATCTGCAGGAGATAGATGATAAGGAAAAGCGTGGTGAAAAACTCACTGCGAAGGATAAGGGAAGCTACAGGGACATGCGTATAGTTCAGGAGATGTATGCGCGTGGATTTGAGTTTATTCCGATGGATCTGTACAAGTCTGATGCGAGATACTTCCAGATCGTAGACGGGAAGCTGCTGCCTCCATTCTCATCAATAGACGGAATGGGAGATACCGCAGCTGAATCACTTGCGATAGCAGCCTCGCAGCAGGAGTTCCTCTCTATAGATGACATGAAGGAGAGAGGCAAGGTGTCACAGACCATCTGCGATACGATGAAGCGATTAGGCCTTCTTAAGGGACTTCCGGAAAGCAATCAGCTTTCGATGTTTGATTTTATGTAAAAAAATAGCTGTGCCTTTGCGGGGCACAGCCTTTTTCGTGTATGGATATGTGTTACTGCTCACCATCGTAAGCGACTACAGCGCCTTCATAGTGATCTGTGATGTATTTCTTTATAGTGTCTGAGTGAAGGGCATCTGTCAGAGCCTTGATCTTTGGAGAGGACTGGTTTCCATCCTTTACTGCGATGACATTTACGTACTGCTGGATAGCGTCACCTTCAGCAGACTCTGTAGCGAGAGCATCCTTTGATACGTTAAGCCCGGCTTCGAGAGCGTAGTTTCCGTTGATGACACCGAAGGCTACAGAACCTAACTGCTTTGATACCTGAGCAGCCTCTACCTCTACGAGCTTTAAGTTATGAGGATTTTCCTTGACGTCATTTACAGTAGCAGTAACTCCTACACCGTCTTTTAAGGTGATCAGCTTTTCCTGCTGAAGGAGAAGAAGTGCACGGGCTTCATTCGTGGTATCGTTAGGGATTGCGATAGAGTCGCCGTCTGCGATATCACCGAGGCTCTTCTTTGTTCCACCGTAGATTCCGAACGGCTCGTAGTGGATCTTTCCGTTGTCAGCGATCACGAGATGAGTTCCATTTTCCTTATTGAAGGAGTTCAGGTAGTTTACATGCTGGAAATAGTTAGCGTCGAACTCGCCTGATTCAACGACGTTATTCGGCTGAACGTAATCCTCAAATACAGTAACTTCGAGTTTATAGCCTTCTTTTTCGAGAATAGGCTTTGCCTGCTCTAAGATCTCTGAGTGAGGGGTCTGGCTGGCTGCTACTTTGATGGTCTTGTCATCATCAGATGTAGCTGAAGCAGCAGTACCGGAAGCTGATGAGCTCTTTGAAGCGTCTGATGATGACGATGATGATGAGCCGCATCCGGCGAGAAGTCCGACTGAAAGAGTGGCTGTGAGCAGTAATGCGAGTAAGTTCTTTTTCATTTCTTTTTCCTCCTTAAAAAAGTGGGTGATCTATTTTTTTCTCTTGTCCAGTTTTTCACCGATCAGTGTACCGATCAGCTGGAATAACTGTACGAGAAGAATAAGCAGTATAACGGTTATAAACAGGATATTCGGCTGCCAGCGGTAATATCCGTATCTGATGGCGATGTCTCCGAGACCGCCGCCTCCTAATACTCCGGCCATAGCTGAGTATCCCAGGATAGTTCCTATCGTGATAGTAGCGCCTGAGATAAGAGATACTTTCGCTTCGCCAAGCATTACTCGCCAGACTATCTGAGCATTAGAAGCTCCCATTGACTGGGCTGCTTCTATGACACCGTGGTCTATTTCATTAAGAGATGATTCGACCATTCTGGCGATAAGAGGAGCAGCAGAGATAACGAGTGGAACTATCATGGCTGTAGGACCGTAGGTCTTTCCTGCTATTGCTTTCGTGATAGGGAGCACGATGATAAGCATGATCAGGAATGGGATCGAACGCATTATATTGGCAGCGACATCGAGAATCCTAAACACCACAGAATTCGGGTGGATTCCGTCTTTTCCTGTGACCGTGAGTCCGATGCCCCACGGAAGTCCTATGACATATCCCAAAAGAGTAGACAGGATAGTCATGTAGAGCGTTTCTCCGATACCTCTTACGATCATCTGTACTTCAGTAGCGCTCATTTCACTCACCTGCCTTTCCAAGCTCATCGACTGCGAGGCCGTGTTCTTTCAGATAAGCGATCTGTGCATCCGATGTGTTCTTATCATCGGAGAGTCCGAGGATCATCTCTCCTCTGGCAGTGCCTCCCACATCCTTTGTATCAGCTTTAAGGATATTTACAGGTTTTCCGAAATGCAGGACCATATTCGCGATGACAGGTTCGTATGAAGAGTTCTCACTGAAAACTATACGGATACGTCTGTCTTCTATCAGTTCAGGAACTTCTGCGGAAGAGTCTGTTTCATCCTCCCACTGGTCAGGGTCCTTTCCTTCTATGACTAAGCGTCTTGCGGCCTTTGACTTAGGATGTGTAAAAATATCTTCGACGAGGCCTCTCTCGACTATCTCACCTTTCTCTACGATAGCTACATTGTGGCAGATCTCTCTTACGACATTCATCGAGTGGGTGATGATTATGATGGTGATCCCGGTCTCTTTATTTATTTTACGAAGGAGATCTAAGATCTGCTGGGTCGTCTGCGGGTCTAAGGCACTTGTAGCTTCATCGCAGAGCAGGATCTTCGGATCACTTGCTAAGGCTCTCGCTATGGCAACTCGCTGGCACTGACCGCCGGAAAGCTGTGATGGATAAGAGAGTGCTTTGTCTGCAAGTCCTACCGTCTCTAAAAGCTGCATGGCTTTATTTCTGGCCTTTGCCTTTGGCATACCATGGATAGTAAGAGGAAAGCAGACATTTCCGATGACAGTAGCCTGCATCAGAAGGTTGAAGTTCTGGAATATCATTCCTATATCGCTTCTGAGTTTTCTTAAGTCTTTGCCTGTAAGCTTTCCAAGCTCATGTCCCTCTACTATGACAGTCCCTGTAGTAGGTTTCTCCAGATAGTTAAGACATCTGACAAGCGTCGATTTACCGGCACCTGACATGCCTATAATGCCATACACGTCTCCTTCTTCGACTGACAGGTCAATGCCTTTAAGGGCTTCGACCCTGGAGTCCTTTGTCTCGAAGGTACGGCTTAAACCTTTTACCTCAATAATAGCCATTGTCTCTCTCTTTCCAGATGCTTTGTGATAAGCATAATGCATTACCAGACGTTTCGTAATATTCTAACAGTTATTTATTATTTGTCTAATAACATTTTCCTATATCTGGTGATAAGTTTTATATATACCGGAAGTTTATGCTAACTTACTTCGATGATTTTTTCAAGTATTTATAGACTTTTTCCATTATAATAGTTAATATAAAGGACATGAAACATGATTACGTAGAAATGGGCTTTGCCAAAATAGACACCGACAGAAAACGCCGTACAGGTTTCCCGGAAGTCGTATTCTGTGAGGGAAAGACAGATGAGTTCTTAGTATCCATCTATAAAAAAATGGTCGAAGATGAGGGCTCGGCCTTTGGTACCAGAGCTACAGAGCACCAGTATGAAATAGTAAAAAATGCTCTGCCTGCTGCCGAGTATGATAAGGTAGGCCGGATCCTTATGGTTCCTCCAAAAGAGCCTGTAGAGCAGGAGGGTCTTATAGCTGTCTGCACAGCAGGAACAGCCGATGTGCCGGTAGCTGAAGAAGCAGCGCAGACGGCAGAGTACTTTGGTGGAAAGGTGGAGAGGATCTACGACGTCGGAGTAAGTGGTATCCACAGGCTTATTTCAAAGACTGAAGCTATACAGAAGGCTAACTGCGTTATCTGTGTAGCTGGAATGGAGGGGGCACTCGCTTCTGTTATGGGAGGCCTCGTATCGAATCCCATCATAGCAGTTCCGACTTCGGTCGGATATGGAGCCAGCTTTCATGGACTTTCAGCCCTGCTTACTATGATAAACAGCTGCGCGAACGGCATTTCAGTGGTAAATATAGATAACGGCTACGGTGCGGGATATATAGCAACCCAGATAAACAGACTGGCAGTAAGAGGTAATAAAAGCTATGACAGCTGATGAACTAAGAAAAAAATATAAGAAGATAAGAGATGAAATCCCAGAAGCAGACAGGAAGCAGTATTCGCAGGATATAGTCGACATCCTGATAGATAACTGGGACATGATAGAGAGTACTGACGATCATGTACTGATGTATTATCCAAAGGGAAGCGAAGTAGATCTTCTTCCTCTGGCAGCCTGGGTTTTAGAGGAAGGACACGAGCTGTATTTTCCTGTCACTGAGGGAGATGACATAGTGTTCTACAGAGTCAATGACCTGGAGCATGGATTTAAGAAAGGTACTTTCGATGTCATGGAACCGATAGACAGAACTCATCCTTATGCAGGAGAGAACAGGACGGTTTCATTTACGCCGGGACTGGTTTTTGACTCACACAGGACTGACAGGCTCGGATATGGCAAGGGCTATTATGACCGTTTTTTCAAAAAATATGATGATGAGGTATTCCGTATCGGAATCTGCTTTACTGCCTGTGTAGTCCCAAAACTCCCGACACATGATGGGGATGTATATATGGACTATGCATGCACCGAGAAGGGATTTATCATATGATCCTTATCCTGTCAGGAAAGTACCAGGGCGAAGAGGACTTCGCTAAAAGAAAGTTTCCTGGTCTGACTCTCTCTAAAAAAAATGTCAGTGATTTTTCATATGATATATCAGATGATATAGATGCGGCAGCTTCAGAGCTCGCAGAACGGGTGCTTTCTAAAAAATCAGATGTGATATTCTGCCATATCATGGGCTGTGGTGTAGTCCCGGTAGACGAACGGCAGCGCTTCCACGCTGAGTTAGTCGGCCGCACTTCCTGCATTCTGGCAGCTAAAGCAGACGAAGTCTGGGTAGTCCGTGCCGGGATAGGGAGCAGGATAAAGTGAAAGACCTGTTCATAAACAGGCAGCTAAGAAGACTGGAACGTAAAAAGAATGAAAAAGTATAAGAACTATATATTTGATCTGTATGGAACCCTGATAGACATCGAGACGAATGAGAACGGCCTTGCTTTATGGAAAAAAATGGCCGGGCTCTACAGCGTCTATGGAGCAGACTACTCCTGGAGAGAACTAAAAAAGAGATACTCCGAATATGTTCAGGAAGAAGAGGAAATACTCAGGGAGGAAACCGGATATACATATCCTGAGATAAAGCTTGAAAAAGTATTCGCCAGGCTTTATCTGGAGGCACCTGTCAGACACAACGCAGAGAGGAACTTCAGCAGTAGAACAGTTGAAAGCCTTGAAAAAAGTGATTTTATTCATTTTATCGCGAATGCGTTCAGAGTTACCTCACGAAAAAAATGCCATGCATATCGGAATACACACAAAGTCCTTGAAACTCTTATGGACAGAGGCTGTGGCATTTATCTGCTTTCAAATGCGCAGCGAATTTTTACAATGCCGGAGATAGAGCAGACTGGATTAATGAACTTTTTTGATGACATCTTTATCTCATCTGATCTGGGAATTAAGAAGCCGCAACCTGAATTCATGAGAAAGCTCTTGAATGATAACGATCTGAAAATACATGACAGCGTAATGGTAGGAAACGATTATGATTCCGATATCGGCATAGCAGCGTCAGTGGGCATGGACAGCATTTTCTTAAATACATTTGACCTTTCAGAAAAAGAACGTGATAAACGCCTCAATGATATGAGAAAACGAACCGGAGCAGCTGGTTATTCACCTGTTCTTACTGTTGCTGATGGTGATATAGGAAAAATCCTTGAGTGACATACAGAGCAGCTCAGGGAATGAAAGTCATATATTTGAAAACTTGTTCGATTTATGGTAAACTAGATGTGTTTGTCACAAAACGGATTTTTTTGAGGAAAAGCTATGACGATAGAAGAGATATGCCAGAGAGCATATGAGAATAAATACTTAACGGCGAAGCTCGGGACTGTAGAAAAGGACAGGCTTATAATCCGTGCAGCTCACGATCTGGTGAAAAATACCGACCTGATCCTTCAGGCGAATCAGAAGGACGTGCAGAACGGAGAGACGAATGGTCTTTCACTCGGGCTTCTCGACAGGCTAAAGCTTACGGAGGATAGGATAAAGGGTGTAGCTGCTGGCATGGAGCAGGTAGCGGCACTGCATGATCCTGTAGGCGATGTGACCCGCATGTGGAAGCGTCCGAATGGTCTTATGATAGGACAGAAGAAAGTCCCTATGGGAGTCATCGGAGTCATCTACGAGGCCAGGCCGAACGTCACAGCCGATGTATTTTCTCTCTGCTTCAAGACTGGAAATACTGTGATCCTCCGTGGAGGTTCGGCAGCTGCAAATACGAATAAGGCTATAGTAGAGTCGCTTCACGAGTCGCTTCTGGCGGAAAACCTCCCAGAAGACTGTGTCCTCTATATAGAGGATACCTCCCACGAATCGGTCAATGAATTCATGAAGATGGATAAGTACGTGGATCTGTTGATCCCGCGCGGAGGAGCAGGACTTATCAGAAGCGTGGTCGAGAACTCGACTATTCCGGTCATAGAGACAGGAACCGGGAACTGCCACATCTACGTGGATGAGTACGCTGATATAGATATGGCGCTACGTATCACTGATAACGCGAAGACCCAGCGCATAGGGGTCTGCAATGCGGCAGAGTCATTAGTCGTCCATGAAAAAATAGCTCCGGTATTCTTACCGAAGCTCGCAGAACTTTTCAAAGGAAGAGTCGAGCTCTTTGCGGATGCTTCAGCGATGAAGTATCTCGTGGATTCACACGAAGCCACTGATGAGGACTTCGGCAGAGAATACCTGGATTATAAGATGTCGGTAAAGACAGTGAAGAGTCTTGATGAGGCGATAAGCCACATAAATCACTATAATACCGGACATTCAGAGGCGATAATTACCGAAAACTATACGAACGCACAGAGATTTCTGGATGAGATAGATGCAGCCTGCGTCTATGTCAACGCCTCTACGAGATTTACAGATGGAAATGAATTCGGCTTTGGAGCCGAGATAGGAATAAGTACGCAGAAGCTCCACGCAAGAGGCCCGATGGGACTGGAGGCACTGCTATCTACGAAGTATATCATATATGGAAATGGACAGATCAGAGAATAAATACGAATACAAGGGGAGTCTTTCTGCGGCGGACACTGACATACCAGTTACAGAGCCGGAGAGGCAGTATTTTTTCATGGGGAAGGTAAAAGAGATAACAGACGGAAAAGTGCAGGAGCTCGGAAGGCCCCTGACTTTTCATGTAACGACCTTCGGATGTCAGATGAACGCCAGGGATTCCGAGAAGCTCAGGGGCATTCTCTTAAAGTGTGGCTACACGGAGTCGGATTCAGAGGACGCTGACCTCGTGCTCTATAACACCTGCACTGTCAGGGAGAACGCCGATAATAAAGTCTTCGGAAGGCTCGGAGTTCTCCACGGCTATAAGAAAAAAAATCCGCACATGATGATCGGACTCTGCGGCTGTATGGCGCAGGAAGACGTAGTTATAGAGAAATTAAAGAAGAGTTATCCCTTCGTGGATATAGTCTTCGGAACTCATAATGTCTATATGCTCGCGGAGATCCTCTTCGAGAGGTTTACCAGCGAGAAAAAGGTCATAGATGTAAGACAGAAGGCTGACCGCATAGTCGAAAATCTTCCTCTTGAGAGAAAGTATTCATTCAAGTCGGGCATAAATATCATGTTCGGCTGTAATAACTTCTGCTCTTACTGTATCGTGCCTTATGTCAGGGGACGTGAGAGAAGCCGTGAGCCGGAGGCTATCATCTCAGAGATAAAGCGCCTTGTGGCTGACGGCGTAAAGGAAGTCATGCTCTTAGGGCAGAATGTAAACTCCTACGGCAAGAACCTCGAGAACCCTGTCAGCTTCGCAGAGCTTCTCCGCATGGTAAATGACATCGACGGGCTTGAGAGGATCAGGTTTATGACTTCACATCCGAAGGACCTATCTGATGACCTGATAGACGCGATGGCAGAGTGTGACAAGGTCTGCAATCATCTGCATCTGCCGCTTCAGTCCGGAAGTGACAGGCTGCTAAAAGATATGAACAGACACTATACCAAGGAGCAGTACCTGAAGCTCGTAGATAAGATCCGTGAGCGGATACCTGATATCGCCCTTACGACAGACATCATAGTAGGTTATCCGGGCGAGACCGATGAAGACTTTGAGGAAACTATGGATGTCGTAAACCGTGTCCAGTATGACTCAGCATTTACCTTCATCTACTCGAAGAGAACCGGCACTCCGGCCGCAAAGCGAGATGACCAGATAGCTGAGGACGTCATAAAATCTCGCTTTGACAGGCTCTTATCTACGGTAAGAAGCATCGGAGAGAAAAAGGCTGAAGCTCTTACAGGACAGACACTCCCGGTACTTGTAGAAGAGATAAATAAACAGGACCAGTCGCTTGTGACAGGTCGTCTTACGAATAACAGTGTCGTTCACTTAAAGGGTGACTCTTCACTGATCGGACAGATCATAGACGTACATCTCGATGAATGCAAAGGGTTTTATTATCTGGGGAGCAAAGTATGATATCATTTATCGATGGATATGTAGACGAAGTAAGTGATGGCACAGTGGTCATAGACCATGACGGAATGGGATTTGAGATGGCGATGTCCGGAAATTCCATTTCTCATCTGCCGATAGACCACAGTCAGGTTCGCATCTATACGCTTCTGAACTTCAATGAGAACACCGGATTCGGACTTTACGGTTTCTATGATAAGGAAGAACGGGATTTTTTCAGGCTGCTTACAGGAGTATCAAAGGTAGGACCGAAGGCAGCTATGGGAGTCCTATCAGTGCTTACTCCGGATGAGCTGAGGCTTTCCGTCATAGCCGGAGACAAGAAGTCCATAGCCCGCGCTCCGGGAGTCGGTACGAAAATGGCGGAGCGCATCATTCTGGAGCTTAAGGATAAGATAGACGTCTCTGACCTCGCATCTGACGAGGGCGCTTCGGATGAAGCAGTAACTCTTACAGCTTCTTCTGTAAAAAATGACGCTCTTGTCGCTCTTACCGGAATGGGATTTTCCGGTAAGGATGTGCTTGATGCCATGAAAAAAATAGACGGAGCCGAAGATATGACTCTTGAGACACTTTTAGGTGAGACACTTCGTGTACTGGGTAGCAAGTGATGGAAAGACGAGTTATCACAACTGAAAAACAGAAAGAGGATGTGGCTCCGGAGAATTCCCTGCGTCCGAAATACCTATCAGAGTATATCGGCCAGTCGAAGATCAAAAAGAGTCTAAGCATCTATATCCAGGCCGCAAAGGACAGAGGAGAACCGTTAGATCACGTTCTTTTCTACGGTCCTCCGGGACTTGGAAAGACTACGCTTTCAGGCATCATCGCAAATGAGATGGGAGTCCGGGTAAAGATCACTTCAGGACCAGCCATAGCGACTCCCGGAGACATGGCAGCCATCATCATGGGACTTAAAGAGAACGACATCCTCTTTATCGATGAGATCCACAGGCTGAACCGTCAGGTCGAAGAAGTCTTATATCCTGCGATGGAAGACTTTGCGATAGACATCATGATAGGAAAAGGACCAACGGCGAAGTCTACGCGTATCGCGGTTCCGCACTTTACCCTGGTAGGCGCCACTACGAGGGCCGGGCTTCTTTCGGCACCGCTCCGCGACAGGTTCGGCGTTATTTTTCATATGGAGTACTATACTCCGGAAGAACTAAAGACCATAATCCTGGCATCTGCTAAGAAGCTGGGTGTTGATATAGATGAAAACGGTGCCTACGAGATGGCAAAGCGTTCCCGTGGAACTCCGAGGCTTGCGAACAGACTCCTGCGCCGTGTCAGGGACATAGCTCAGGTGCGCTTCGATGGAGCGATAACAGAGGAAGTGGCGGCTAAGAGCCTTGATCTCTTAGAAGTAGATTCGATGGGACTTGATAAGACTGACAGGAAAATTCTTACTTCCATCTGTGACGCTTTCGGTGGAGGTCCTGTCGGGCTTGAGACTCTGGCAGCCTATGTCGGTGAGGACAAGGGCACCATAGAGGATGTGACAGAGCCTTATCTGGTGCAGACCGGCCTTATAGTACGTACCCCTAAGGGCCGCCAGCTGACACAAAAAGCCTACGATCATTTAAAAAATAAGTTGTAATATTTCTGAAATATATTTATAATAGGTGGAGCAGTTTTTGACACAAAGGAGACTTCTATGTCTGCAAAGAAGAGTACAACAGTCGTTATAGGTGGAAGAGTCCTGACTCTGAGCGGTTATGAGGAGGAGGACTATCTTCAGCGGGTAGCGACCTATATCAATGGAAAAATAGATGACTTCACGAAGCTCGACAGCTACAGGAAGATGAATGCGGACATGAAGGCTATCCTTCTCGAGCTGAATATCGCTGACGACTATTTTTCGATGAAAGAAAAAGTCACAGACTTAGAGAATCAGCTGAAGCAGAAGGATAAGGAGCTCTACAGCTTAAAGCATGACCTGATCACGAACCAGGCGGCAAAGAATGACATCTCAGAGCGGGAAGAGGCATTGAAAAAAGAAAATCAGGAGCTTCGCACTATGAAAGAAAAGCTCGAGGCTTCGCTTGCAGATGCCCTTTTGGGACCGGTCGAAGAGGATAAGGATGACTCCGGCAAAAAGGACACAAAGAAATGAAAGTATGAGTGAAAAGAGACATTTAGAGGTACTTGCTCCGGCCGGAGATCTAAAGACATTAAAGACAGCTCTTCTGGCAGGGGCAGACGCAGTTTATTTTGGTGGGGAGATGTTCGGGGCGAGAGCATACGCACATAATTTTTCATATGAGGATGCCGAGGCTGGCATCAGTTTCGCCCATGCGCGCGGAAAACGCACATATCTGACAGTAAACACCCTGTTAAAAAGCATAGAGATAGAGAAAAAAGTATATGAATACCTGAAGGCCTACTATGAGGCCGGGATAGACGCTGTTTTAGTTCAGGATATAGGACTTATGCAGCTTATCAGGACTTATTTCCCGGAGATGCGGCTTCACATCTCGACTCAGGTGGATGTGACTTCTGAGTACGGGGCCCGATTTTTTAAAAAATTCGGAGCAAAGAGGATAGTCCTGGCACGCGAGCTATCTCTTCCTGAGATTAGAAAAATCCGCGAGAGCTGTGACATAGAGCTCGAGTGTTTTGCTCACGGGGCACTGTGCATGTCATACTCCGGACAGTGCCTTATGAGCTCGATGATAGGTGGGAGAAGCGGAAACCGGGGCAGGTGCGCTCAGCCGTGCAGGAAGTGTTATGATCTGAAGGGAGCAGAGAACAGTCTTAACGGCAGATATCCGCTGAGTCTTAAGGATCTCTGTACGATAGATGATGTAAAGGCTTTATACGATGCCGGCTGCTCATCACTTAAGCTCGAGGGGAGGATGAAGTCTCCTGAGTATGTGGCAGAGGTGGCTTCAGCATACAGATGGGCTGCTGACTACGCAGAGTCAGGTCAGATTCCTGACAGATCAGAGCTTAAGAAAAAGAAGAATATTCTCTTAGATGCCGGAACACGTGCGGGAAGTACAGACAGATACCTCTACGCTCATAATGATACGGATATGGTAAGCATTGCGGACTCATCTTTTAAGACGAACGGTGCTTCATCAGTTCCTCTTAAAGAAAAAAATACTATAGCCATAGCCTGCTTTACAGCACGTGTTGGAAACCCGTTTTCTGTTACGATAGAAAACGAAGACGGATATGTGGAGGTAAAGGGGCCTGTAGTCGATAAAGCCAGAAAGCCACGTGATATCTCAGACGAGCTCAGGGAGAAGATCAGCCGGACAGGGGATGAGCGGATCTCTATAGAGCAGGTGATCCTGGACATAGATGATGACGCCTTTATACCGGTGGGAGTCGTAAAGGACCTGCGGAGACAGGCAGTATCTGAATTCCTGGGAGGGGTGAAAGTAGAACGAAATGAGCCTCTTCCTTTTAAGCCGCTTCCTGAAAAACACAGTGTTAAAGATACTGAAAAAAATCTCCTTATCACCTGTATCAGTAAAGAACAGCTTGAAGAAGCCGCTGACTTCAAACCTGACGGTTTTTCTGTTATAATTACTGTAAATTATGAGCTGTACAGGAGAATGCCTGCGGAGACATTTGCAGGAAAAGGCTTCTATCTCTGTCTTCCTGATATCCTTCGTTTTGACAGAGACTTCTCTATAGATGACGAGGAAGTCAGAGAACTCTTCGCAGGCCTTGTGGTTTCATCATTCGATGAGATAGAATACGTGCAGGAGAGGCTTGACGGCATGCCATTTATATGCGACGAGAGGATCTATTCCTGGTCTGACAGGAGCAGAAACGAGATCCTGAAGACTGGTGCCATGGCTATCTCAGCTCCTTATGAACTGAACGACAAAGAGCTTCGGCATCTGGATAACAGCTCCTCATTTATGACAGCCTATGGCAGGACACCTGTCATGTACACGGCGACCTGTCAGCATAAAAACGCAGACGGCTGCGACAGAAGGCAGACAACACTTTTCCTTAGGGATGAGAGAAAAGCAGAGTTTCCGGTCGTTAATTTCTGCAGTTCGTGTACAAACGTGGTCTACAACAGCCTTCCGACTTCACTTCTGCCATACATAAAGCAGATAGAGCGGATGGGATTTAAAGGACTGCGGATAGACTTCACGGTTGAAGACAGGAAAGAAGTAAAAGACGTTTTAAGTATTTTTTCTAAAAATATAGACGGTGCCACTGATGATGTCAGAGCTGATGTTACCAGGGGACACTTTCACAGAGGAGCAGAGTAGTGCTGCATTTAGTTACAGAAATATCCAGGGTGACTTTTATAGTCATCTTTGCGGTCTTTACCTATGACTGCTTTAACGCCCTAAAAAAGAATACGACAGAAGATAAGGCCAGAGCTCTCTACTCGAGGCAGACGGCGATGATCTACCTGTTTTTGGTAAACGGGAACCTGCTTCTTTACTTTAACACCTTAGACCCGAAGATCTTTGTTCTGGCGCTTGCGGAGATAGTCTTTGTGACTATAGCCATGATCATTTACCGGAAGATCTACGAAAGCGCTTCACCTGCTGTCGTAAATAATATGTGCATGCTCTTGTCGATCGGTTTTATCATGCTTACAAGACTCGACCAGAGCAAGGCGATAAGACAGCTTTTCTTCGCGTGTATAGCGCTGATCCTTACCTGCGTGATACCGCTTTTTCTGTCGAATGTAAGGCTTATACAGGGGCTTAAGCTGTTTTACATAGTGGCAGGGATCCTGCTTCTTGCGGTAGTAGCTGTGGCAGGAAAGACCACCTACGGAGCGAAGATAAATATCCGGATTGGAAGTGTTGCTATCCAGCCTTCAGAGTTTGTAAAGATCCTGATGGTGCTTTTCATAGCCTGCATGCTGGTAAAGGACGTCTCAAGAAAACAAGTCTTTAAGACTGTAGTCCTCTGCGGACTTATGATACTGATACTGGCTTACTCGAGAGACCTGGGAAACGCGATGATTTTTTACCTGACGCTACTACTGATGGTTTATGCAGCTACTCAGAAGCCCGGTTACCTGGTTGGCGGGGCAGGGCTTTTTGTACTTGCGGCATTCGTCGGATACTTCGCATTTTCTCATGTAAGGACAAGAGTCATAGCTTGGAAAGACCCGCTTTCAGTAGTGGATTCGGCCGGTTACCAGATAAGCCAGTCACTTTTTGCGATAGGAAGCGGAGGATGGTTCGGAACAGGGCTCTATCAGGGAATGCCTAAACGTATTCCTGTAGTCGGGACCGACTTTATTTTTTCAGCCATATCAGAAGAGCTCGGAGGACTTTTTGCCCTATGCCTGATCTTTATCTGCATAGCGAATTTCCTGATGTTCTTTAATATAGCGCTGAAGATAAATAACCGTTTTTATAAGCTGATGGCATTGGGGCTCGGTGTCCTCTATGCGTCACAGGTGTTTACGACACTTGGCGGAGTCACGAAGTTTATCCCTTCGACAGGAGTCACCCTTCCGCTCATAAGCTACGGAGGAAGCTCGCTGATGGCTACGATGCTTATGTTTGCTATGGTAGAGGGGCTTTACCAGTACAGAGGAGATAAGGAAGAGGCAGATGAGACAGCAGAATTCGATGAGAAGCAGAGATATAAAAGGAGAAGAAGACAGAGACGCTAGAAAAAGCCGGCACACGCTTAATGTCGAGACTTCAGTCATAGCCTATGTCTTCCTGGCGCTCTTTCTTTTGCTCGTGGCGTACTTCGTGTATTTCATGGCTTTTAAGAGCGAGGACTTTATCAATAACCCAGCAAACCCCAGGGTAAAGGGCTTTGAAAAGCTGGTAGTCCGCGGTGAGATAAAAGCAGCGGACGGAACGGTCCTGGCGCGTACCGTCAAAAGAAACGGAAAAGAAGTGCGCGAGTATCCTAAGGGACGCGAATATGCTCATGTAGTGGGTTATAACTCAAACGGCATGAGCGGGATAGAATCAGATAAGAGCTTTTATATGCTCCGTTCTCATTCGTTCATTGTAAACCGCATAGTAAATGACTTAAAGAACGAGAAAAATCCCGGAGATAACGCAGTGACTTCACTCGATACCAAGCTTCAGGACACAGCCTATAACGGAATGGGCTATTACCAGGGAGCAGCAGTCGCCATAGACTGTAATACCGGTGGAGTCCTGGCCATGGTATCGAAGCCGGATTTTGACCCGAACACGGTCACGACGAACTGGAGGAGCCTCTCATCAGATGAGAACTCGGCACTTTTAAACCGTGCCACTCAGGGACTCTACCCACCAGGCTCGACTTTTAAGGTCATAACAGCGCTCTCCTATTTAAAAAATGGCGGAAAGCTTTCCGATACTTTCGATTGCCAGGGCTCTTACACCGAGGACGGTTATACGATCCACTGCTACGGCGGGGAAGTCCATGGAAAGCAGACGTTCAAGCAGGCGTTCGGAAACTCCTGCAATGTAGCTTTTTCAAAGGTGGGGCTGTCACTTCCGAACGGAGCTCTGAAGAGCACCGCCCAGGAATTTTTATTCAATAAAAAAATACCGTCAGACATCTCAAATATAAATAAGAGCCAGTTTACGCTCAAAAGCTCGGACTCTAAGGCGCTTGTGATGCAGACTGCCATAGGACAGGGAAACACTCTCGTGACACCGCTCCATATGGCGCTCATCAGTGAAGCCGTGGCAAATGACGGAGTGATCAGGGAACCTTTTGTCGTAGACCATATAGAAAATGACGGCGGAAGACTTGTAAGAAGCCATGTGGACAGAAGCGAGCGCATCTGCACCAGAGACGAAGCAAACACTTTAAAAGAGCTGATGCGCTACGTCGTAACGAACGGGACCGGAAGAGTGGTGAATTCTTCTTCCTACGAGGCTTACGGAAAGACAGGTACAGCAGAGTTCTCGTCAAACAAGGACGAAGCACACTCCTGGTTTATAGGATTTGCAAAAAAAGGAAAGAAAAAAATAGCAGTAGCTGTTATAATGGAAAAGGGCGGAGCAGGCTCATCACATGCCGCGCCGCTCGCAAAGCAACTGTTTGACGCATACTTGGGATAGGGAAATGGTTATAAGGACAGTAGTCACAGTTCTTCTTGTAATCCTTGCTCTGTTAGTGTATCTTATATTTATACCGATAGCGTTCGGCGCGAAGGGAGACTTCGACGCGAAGTCATTTAAAGCCTACGTTCACGATCCGCTACGGTTTATAGACCTGAGGTACGACACTTCTCTCGAAGAAAAGTTTTCTCTCCGGATCTTTTACTTTATAAAGCCTTTCGGGAAGAAAAAAGAAGAGAGGACAGGACAGAAAAAAAAGAAGAAACGGCAGAAGAAAAAAGAAAAAAGGCCTGCTGACAAAAAGAAGAAGCTAAAAGACTTCATAAAGACCAGGCTTAAGCCTATACTAAAAAGCATCATCGGCCTGTTAAAAAAATGCCGCATCCACATAGATGACTGCGACATCGATTTTTCAACAGGCGAGCCTGACACGACAGCCCTGATCTACGGTGGTCTGTCATCACTCCCGTTCATGTACAGTAAGTCTACAAACCTGACCTGCGACCTGATGAGTGATGACGCATATATCAATGGGCATCTTTCTTTCTGCGGTTCGCTTCACATATTCTGGGTGCTGTATTATTTGATTCGGATATTTTTTAACCCGTGATTACAAGGAGTATACAAATGACACGAGACACATTCGAGACAACAGTTAAGGCCCTCCTCGAAGGCATGAACACGAATTTTTCCACGAAATCCGTCGTCGGCGACCCGGTACAGGTCGGCGACACCACGATCATCCCGCTAGTCGACATCTCGGTCGGCATGATAAGCGGCTCGTTTAATGGCGAGAAGAATTCCAACAGCGCCGGAGGCATCGGTGTAAAGGCCCGCCCGCAGTCAGTCATCGTGATAAAAGACGGATCTGTCCGCCTTATGGACATAGGTACCAGAAGCGGAATGGATAAGCTCTTAGACCTGATACCGGATTTTATAGATATGTTCAGGGGAAAGAAATCCTCAAAAGCATCTGAAAAGGAAGAGGATAAGGAAGCGCGCGAGGCCGCAAAAGAGGAGATAGAAGAGCGCGTCCAGAAAGCATCAGAAAAAACAGAGTAAAGCAAAAAAAAATAACCGCCCCAATGGGGCGGCATTTTTATACGCGTTCTATTAAGCTCTCTCAACAGCGCCTGAACGAAGACAGGAAGTGCAGACGTATAATCTCTTAGGAGTACCGTTAACGATACATTTAACTGATTTAACGTTTGATTTCCAGATCCTGTTCGACCTTCTATGAGAATGGCTCACGTTGTTTCCGAAGTGAGCGCCTTTTCCGCAAATAGCACACTTTGCCATACCAAAGCACCTCCTATCTCTTAAAGAATGATCTGAATTATATTATGCCGTTTCACGACACAACTACTGTATTTTACCAAAACTATATGTAGATTGCAAGTACTTTTTTTAGTTGAAAAAAATTCTTTTTTAGATATAATGGTATTAGCAGTTTTTTGAAATAAATAGATTTTTTTATATGGAGGAATTTATGCAGGCACAGGGTCAGATGGAAAATGATCTCGGAAAGATCATTATCGACACCGATGTCATTGCCACATATGCAGGATCTGTAGCGGTTGAGTGTTTCGGGATCGTCGGCATGGCAGCGGTAAATATGAAGGATGGTCTTGTAAAGCTCCTGAAGAAGGAGTATTTAGGACATGGCATACAGGTACACTATAACGACGCGGGAAGCATTTCACTTGACTTCCACTGTATAGTAAGCTACGGAGTCTCTATCGCAGCAGTAGCTTCAAATCTCCGTGAGACCGTAAAGTACAAGGTCGAGGAGTTTACGGGCATGTCGGTTGACCAGATAAATGTATATGTAGAGGGCGTTCGCGTCATCGATTAAGGAGGATACATTGGCAGTTAATTCAATAGATGCGGTCCAGGTATCCAGAATGTTTCTGGCAGGCGCCCGTTATCTCGAAAATCAGAAAGACCATATAAACGAACTGAACGTATTCCCGGTACCGGATGGTGATACCGGAACGAACATGACAGCGACGATCATGTCGGCAGCCCAGGCAGTAAGTGCCATAAAGGATCCTGACATGAAGACTCTCTCAAAGGCCATTTCTTCAGGTTCTCTAAGAGGCGCCAGAGGAAACTCAGGAGTCATTTTATCCCAGCTCTTCAGAGGCTTTACTAAGGTCATGAAGACTGTAGACGCGATCGACGCGAATGTTCTCGCTGAGGGAATGCAGAAGGCTACAGAGACTGCATACAGAGCAGTCATGAAGCCAAAGGAAGGCACTATCCTCACAGTCGCTAAGGCGGCCAGTGATGCAGCAGTCGATGCTGCAGAGCAGACAGATGACCTTATAGAGATAGGAGAGAGGATAGTAGACGCAGCCACGGCTGCACTTGAGTCCACTCCGGAGCTTCTTCCTGTCTTAAAAGAAGCAGGAGTCGTAGATTCGGGCGGTTCAGGACTTCTCGAGGTCTTAAAGGGAGCATACGATTACCTCTGCGGTAAGGACATTGATATCACTATCGAAGAGGAAAAGCCTGATGAAGCCGAGATAGAAAAGGAAGAAGAGGTAAAGTTCACCTACAGTGTAGCCTTTTCTGTAAAGGCTCCTGAGCGCTTTGCCGCAGGAGTAGACGCTGACCTCAGTGCTTACCTTTCAGGAATAGGTGAAGAGGTAAAGCTTACATCAGATTCTGAGACGATGAAGATCTCGCTTCTTACAAATGAGCCTGGAAAAGCCATAAACCACGCTATAAAGCTCGGTGAAGCCTACGATATCCATATCACGAATGTAAAGCTCGACGGAAAGACACCTGCTCCTTCAGCTCCGAAGCAGCAGCCAGAAGAGGAAAAGCAGCCTGAGAATTCGTGGAAGGAGATAGGCTTTGTAGCCGTATCCTGCGGCGAGGGATTAGACAGTATTTTTAAAGAGCTGGGCGCTGATGTCGTGATAAAAGGCGGGCAGACCATGAACCCGTCTACAGATGACATCCTCCAGGCGGCAGAGAAGGTAAACGCGAAGAACGTCTTCATCCTCCCGAATAATAAAAATATCGTTCTTGCAGCCAGTCAGGCAGCAGAGCTTTTAGATGACAAGAAGGGAATCGTCCTTCCGGCAAAGACCATCCCTCAGGGAATTACAGCTCTGATAAACTTCATCCCTGACCAGTCAGTCGAGGAAAATGAAGAGCGCATGAAGGAAGAACTCTCAAAGGTAAAGACCGGAGAGATCACCTATGCTGTAAGAGATACTTCGATAGACGGAAGAGCCATAAAAGCCGGTGATTACATGGGGCTTACAGACCTTGGCATAAAGGCAGTAAATACCTCTATCGTAGAGACTTTTAAGGAAATGCTTACCCAGATGGTAGATGAGGATTCAGCTCTCCTTACCATCTATACAGGAGCCGATGCGAAGTCTGATGAGACAGACCAGATAAAGGACATGATAAAGCAGAACTATCCGTCGCTTGAGATAGATATTCAGGACGGCGGACAGAATGTGTACTACTACATAGTAAGCGTTGAGTAAATGAACTTAAATGACGATATCACAGTTGTAAAAGGAATCGGACCTAAGACGGCCGCCCCCTTCAGGAGGGCGGGCGTTTTTTGTGTATATGACCTTCTTACCTACTATCCATCTTCATATAAGAGTTACCCGGAGGTATCGGCGGTCCTTTCGGCGGATGAAGGCGCATCGGTGGCTCTGGCTGCCCCTTTAAAAAATATCTACGAGCGCTACGCAAATGGAAAGACACTGACTACAGCGAATGTAAGTGTCCTGGGTCTTAATGTAAATCTCGTCTGGTTTAACCAGCGCTACCTGAAAAAGAGCCTTAAGTCTGGCATCCGGTACGTATTTTTTGGAAAAGTATCCTATAAGGGGAAGACTCCTGAACTGGTACAGCCGCAGATTTTTTCACTGAATGAATATCAGAAAATGGTCGGTATGAAGCTGCCACTATATCCGAAGGTCTTCGGACTGACTGACAAGATGATAGAAAAAGCAGTCATAAATGTGCTGAACTGTGTAAAAATACAGGAATATCTACCGACTGTTATCACTGATAAGTATTCTCTTATAGACATAGATACGGCTTTCAGAAATATCCATTTCCCTGAAAATGACGAAATGCTTGTTGAAGCCAGAAAAAGGCTCGCCTTCGATGAATTTTTCCTATTTCTTTTAAATCAGCGGATGACCACAGCTGAAGAGACTAAAACCATAAATACTCTTGGAAAATTCGATACTACTGTCGTAGAACAGATAAAAGCTTCGCTTCCCTATCAGCTGACGGCGGGACAGGAAAGTGCTTTAAACGACGTTCTACGTGACATTAACGGTAAGTATATAACTCAGAGGCTTATCCAGGGAGATGTCGGGAGCGGAAAGACTATAGTGGCCTTTATCGCAATGGCTGTAATGGCAGAAAACGGTTACACTTCGGCTATAATGGCGCCTACTGAGGTGCTTGCAAGACAGCACTATGAGAAGTTTACAGCTTTATGTAATACTGCCGGACTTGATGTCCCATGCGTCCTTCTGACCGGTCATGTGAAGGGAAAGGCACGTACAAAAGCACTGGAAGACATAGCTTCTGGAATCCCATCTTTTGTCATAGGAACCCATGCTCTCTTTCAGGAAAAAGTGGAGTTTAAGAACTTAGCCCTGGTGATAACAGATGAGCAGCACAGGTTCGGCGTGAAGCAGAGAAATGCTTTGGCAGAGAAGGGAGAAGAGGCCTTTTCTATCGTAATGAGCGCTACACCTATCCCAAGGACTCTGGCGCTTATCCTCTACCAGGGACTTAACATCTCTACTATCACCGAAAAACCTTCGATCAGAAAGCCCATAAAAAATGCTGTCATAGACCCATCCCTCAGGAAAAACGCCTACGCTCTTTTTATAAAAGAGATAAGAGCCGGTCACCAGGGAGTCATCATCTGCCCTCTGGTAGAGCCGTCTGAAAACGCCGAAGGAGAAAATGTAGAAGAGTATTATGAAAAGATCGTAAGAATCTTCCCGGATGATATAACTATAGGAAAACTCTACGGACCTATGCCTGCAGATGAAAAGGAGCAGGTCATGTCTGACTTTGCTTCCGCAAAAACTGACCTGCTGATCTCTACGACTGTTATAGAAGTCGGAGTAGATGTGCCGAATGCTACGGTCATTATGATAGAGGACGCTCAGAAATTCGGCCTCGCTCAGCTGCACCAGTTAAGAGGCAGAGTAGGGCGTGGTGATGTGCAGGCTTACTGCATGTTCGTAGACACCAGCGGTTCAAAGACGCCGTCAAAGCGCCTTGAAGTACTTAAAAAATCAAACGACGGTTTTTATCTCGCAAACGCGGACCTTAAAATGCGAGGCCCCGGAGATACTTTCGGTGTAAGGCAGTCGGGAGATGTGTCATTTAAGATCGCAGATATCTATAATGATGCCGACCTGCTACGGGAGGCGTCGGATAGCGTACAGATGCTTCTGGATTCTGACCCGACACTTGATGGCCTTCCGCAGCTTAGATCACACCTGAAAGAACAGTCCGACCGTCAGTATTCGAACCTTTAGGCCCTGGTCACTCCGGTCACCTGCGGATGGACTGTGATCGAATAGTTCGTGTGATAGATGACAAAACCAGGAGCACCGCCATTGGTTTTCCTAAGTTCTTTTCTCTGGACGTAGTCTACCTCTGTCTTGTCGTTGTCACGGCCTTTCGAGTAGTAGGCAGCTATCTGGGCGGCTATCTCGTAGTCTTTGTCAGGCAGCTCCTTTCCTCCGGTTTTTACGATGACGTGAGAACCGGGGATTTTTTTGGCGTGGAACCACCAGTCGTCCGGATCTGCCTTCTTAAAGGTCACGAATTCATTCTGGTAGTTATTTTTCCCTACGAAGATATCAAAGCCGTCATCTGTCACGAAGTGGAGCGGCTTTGCCTTTACGTCCTTTTCTTTTTTTCCGTGGGAATTCTTATGGATAAAGCCTGCTGCGATGAGCTCTTTTTTTATCTCGGAGAGGTCGCCCTCGTCTTCGGCGAGATCTAGAGAGGTGAGTACTGAGTCGAGCTGCTCTATATTTTTCTTAGTCTCTTCTATCTGGATCGTGACTGCCTCTTTGGTTCGTTTTAGCTTGTCGTATCTCTTGAAGTAGTTTTCGGCGCACTCCATAGCTGTCTTTTCCGGATCGAGAGGTATCGTAAGCGGCTCGTTCGAGTAGTAGTTGGTCACTTCTATTGATTTGGCGCCCTCTTGAGCAGAGTAGCCGTAGGTGTGGAGAAGCTCACCGTAGATTCGGTACTTATCCATTTTTTCGGTACTCCTGAGCTGTTTTTCCTGGAGGTTAAGCTTCTTCGACTCGCGCTCTAAGAGATTCTTTACGTTCTTCCTGAGATCTGCAGAGCGCTGCTTCATGTTCGAGTAGGTATTTTTTGAAGCGTAAAAAGTGTAGAGCATTTCGCTTACTGAAGTAAAATCCTGCTTCTCAGAGTCGGAATAAGCCAGAAGCGGCCAGGCTGAAAACTCGAGCGGCTTTTTAGTGACCGGATCTGAGTAGATCACAGGGGAAGCTGGCTTATTTTCTATGGTGCCGAGCAGATTCTTAAAAGCTCCGTATAAATGATCCTTATCGTCAGTCGTAAGAGCGGCTGTTGAAAGGCCCGGATCGACGGCTGCCTCAAGGCAGAGCTGGTTTGATGTCACAAAAGAAAAACCGACCACGCCTGAGCTTATGGCCTTGGCAGTTTCGTGAGGGCGCCTAAGTATATCCTCTTTAAACATGGTCTCTGTGATCTCAAACGGGTTATACTTATCCTTCTGAGCCGGGATAAAGTAGTCTCTTCCAGGGAGCACTTCCCTGACGCTTGAAGTATTGGCTCCGACTCTTTTTATCGAGTCAAGGATCTTTCCATTATCATCTGTAAAGATGATATTCGAGTATTTTCCCATTATCTCGATGTAGAGATTCTTGTGTGCTTCATCGCCCATTTCATCTAAGTGTCTGATTCGAAGGCAGACTACACGCTCTAACCCAGGCTGGGTGACCTCTTCGATGATGCCACTTCCTATGTATTTTCGAAGAAGCATAAGAAATCCTGGTGCCTTGAGAGGGGATACTTCGTTTGTCTGTGTCAGATATATGAGCGGCAGGGAAGCATTTGCATTCATCAGAAGCAGGTACTTTCCGCCGTTATTTTTTACAGTGATCATAAGCTCTTCAGGCTGAGGTTGGGCTATCTTTACGATGCGTCCGCCTCCAAGAGCTTCATTCAGTTCTCTTGTAAGCGCGTGAACTGTGATTCCATCAAATGACATAATTTAAACTCCTTTATCATAGAAGTATATTTTAAACGTAATGCTAAAAAATGACAAGACTATTTGACTAAAGGCAGTAATTGGTATAAAATACATTAGATTGTGTTCTGAAAACAGGAGGCATTTTATGCAGTTTATAAATATCGGATATGGAAATCTGGTAAACTCAGAAAAGATACTGTGTATAGTGTCTCCTGATTCGGCGCCGGTACACAGGCTCGTTTCCAAAGCAAAGGAAGAGGGTTTGCTTATCGACGCGAGCCAGGGCAGAAAGACGAAAGGAGTCATTTTTTCGACAGACGGAAGGGTGATACTTTCGGCTCTGGTCCCGGAGACGATCGCAGGTAGACTTAATACAGAAGAGGTATAGGCTAAAATGGCAGAAAAGAAAGGCCTTGTAGTGGTGCTCTCGGGATTTTCCGGAGCAGGCAAGGGAACTATCATGAAGCATCTCCTGAATAAATACCCGGGGATGTATAACCTGTCTATCTCGGCTACTACGAGAGGAAAGAGACAGGGTGAGGAAGACGGCAGAGAGTATTTTTTCAAGACCAGAGAAGAGTTTGATCAGATGGTCGAAAATGGCGAGCTTTTAGAGCATGCCACCTTTAATGGGAACTCTTACGGTACGCCAAAGGCCTATGTACAGAATCTTGTTGACGAGGGAAAAGACGTGATCCTCGAGATCGAGGTAAACGGCGCCTTACAGGTAAAGAAGATATTCCCGGATGCCCTGCTCCTTTTCGTGACTCCGCCATCAGCTGCAGAGCTTAAGAACAGGCTCGTAGGCAGGGGGACGGAGACACCTGAAGTCGTAGCGCAGCGCCTTGCCATATCATCAAAGGAATCGCTTCTGATGCCGCATTACGATTACCTCGTCATAAATGACAGAATAGAAGACAGCGTTGAGAGAGTCCATGAGATCATTCAGAGCGCTCACTACGCTACGAAGAATAACGGCGCACAGATAGCCGAGTTACAGGAAGAGCTTAAGACATTTTCGAAAGGAGAAAATAAATGATACATCCGTCCTATGTGGAACTTATGAAGGTAGTAAATGAGGGAACTGACGTAGGAGAAGAGCCGGTTGTAAACAGCCGTTACTCCATAGTCTGTGCTGCCGCAAAGCGTGCCCGTCAGATCATCGACGGAAAAGAGCCTCTTATTGACTACCATGAGAAGGACAAGCCGCTTTCCATTGCAGTAAACGAGCTCTATGAGGGCGAACTGAAGATCCTCACCGATGAAGAGAGTGAGGAGATGGCTGAGAAGGAAAAGAAGGTAAAGGAAGTCATCAGACAGCGTCGTGAAGAGGCTGAAGCTCTTGCAAGACAGCAGGAAGAGGAAGATCAGGAAAAGGCTTCTGAGGAAGGATCAGAGGATGATCCTGACGAGGCTCAGTCAGAGGCTGACGAGAATGTGACAGATGAAGACGCTGAGACTGAGTCAGAAGAGATTACAGAAGACACTGATGAGAGTGACTCATGAAGAAGCTGTTCTTTGTTTCGCTTGGCTGTGACAAAAATCTGGTCGATGCCGAGCACATGCTTTCACTCTTACATGCTGACGGTTATCAGATCACAGAAGACGAGTCAGATGCCGATGTCATCATAGTAAATACCTGCTGCTTCATCGAAGATGCTGCTCAGGAGAGTGTAAATACTATCCTTGACATGGCAGATCTGAAGAAAACCGGGCATCTCAAAGCCCTTATAGTCACAGGCTGTCTGGCTACCCGCTATGCAAAGGATATCGGAGTCGAGATTCCTGAAGTAGACGGAGTAGTCGGGGCTAGCTCCTACGATGAGGTAAAGGAAGTCTTAGACAGAGTCCTGGCTGGCGAAGAAAATGTAGAAGAAGTCGAGGATATCTCGAGAACTCCTGAGGACAGCGGACGTATTCTTACGACTGGAGGGCACTTTGCCTACCTGAAGATCGCTGAAGGCTGTGACAAGAACTGTTCCTACTGCATTATCCCGAAGCTCAGAGGTCACTATAGATCATTCCCTATGGAGAAGCTCATAGCTGAAGCTGAGTCACTGGTGGCTCAGGGTGTCAGGGAGCTCATCCTCGTAGCGCAGGAGACTACGCTCTACGGAACTGACATCTACGGTCACAAGGCACTGCCAGAGCTCCTACGTAAGCTTTCAGAGATAAAGGGACTTGCCTGGATCAGGCTTCTCTATGCTTATCCTGAAGAGATAGATGATGCGCTTATCGATGAGATGGCGGAAAACCCAAAGGTATGCCACTACATAGATATGCCTATCCAGCATTCGAATGATTACATTCTCGGACGTATGGGACGAAGGACGAAGAGGGCTGACATCGTATCTGTCATAAACCGCCTCCGTGCCAAAATCCCTGACATATGCATCAGGACCACTCTGATCTGCGGATTCCCGGGTGAGACGGAAGAGATGCACCAGGATCAGGTCAGCTTCATAAAAGAGATGCGCTTTGACAGGCTTGGAGCTTTCCCTTATTCGAGAGAAAAGGGAACAGTCGCTTACGACATGCCTGATCAGGTCGAGGACGTGACCAAGCAGCTCTGGTATGATGAGATAATGCGTGTCCAGCAGCAGATCACTTTCGAGAAGAATAAAGAACTCGTAGGAAAAGAATTCGAGGTCTTTATCGAGGGTGAGATACCTGATGACAGAGTCTATGTCGGACGGACATACAGGGATGCTCCTGATGTGGACGGATACGTGTATATGGACAGGGATTACCAGAGGCTTAGCGGTGATCTCGTAGATGTAAAGATAACAAAAGCAAAGGACTACGACCTGATAGGAGAGATAATCGATGAAGATGAACCTGCCGAATAAACTGACGACACTGCGTATGTTCCTGGTGCCGGTGTTTGCGATAGTCATACTTGTAGGCGGAAGTGAGAATTACACGACACGTATCATAGCTGAGGTCATTTTTATATCGGCTTCTCTTACTGATATGCTCGATGGAAAAATAGCCAGAAAGTACAACCTGATAACTGACTACGGTAAATTCATGGATCCGCTCGCTGACAAGCTGTTAGTCTGCACGGCGATGATCTGTCTTATGAGTTTCGGACAGCTTCCTGCCTGGGTGCTCATCATCATCATCGCAAGAGAATTCATCATCTCAGGATTCCGCCTTATAGCCGCCGATAACGGCAGGGTCATAGCTGCCAGTTACTGGGGCAAATTCAAGACGGTCTTCCAGATGGCTATGGTCATAGTAATGATACTTCACATCAGGGTAGAGCCTTTCGCTCAGTTTTTCATGGTGCTTGAGACACTTCTGATGTATATAGCTGTCATTCTTACGGTAGTCTCACTTATAGACTATCTGGTAAAGAACAGGGATGTCTTAAAGGAGCAGAAAGTTTGAAACTGAGGAGTAGCGCTTAGTAGGATAAAAAAGAGTATAATACACTAACCTCATCTAAGGGGCAAAAAATTTAATATAGATCAAGACTCATTCAGACTGATGTTTGGGGCTCATCAT
>Ga0256406_1000204_pt1 | contig 114788 bp, 131 predicted proteins | sample RumenRJG_03DNA_FD_185986 | JGI IMG/M metagenome (GOLD analysis project Ga0256406, IMG submission 185986) | Bovine rumen microbial communities from Lethbridge, Alberta, Canada - RJG_03 | ecosystem: Host-associated > Mammals > Digestive system > Stomach > Rumen | place: Canada: Alberta...
CATTATACATAAAGGATTTCAAAAAAATCTGCAAAAGTTCAATTTTTCAAAATCAAAAAAAGAACCGCTCTCCCAAAAAGGAAGAACGGATCTTTTAGTTTTAATGACTTACCTGTGAGCTGCAAGATAGTCGTCGAGACCCTTGTAGTCAGGATCCCAGACAAGCCTGCTGTAGCGGAAACCAAGTCTGTAGATCATTTCCTCAAGCTTGTCGCAAGCCTCTTCAACATGTTTGTTGCCGATATAGTCCATATCGAAGGCAATTTTTAGTTGAGAAGTTCCTTTGTCTTGGAGAGTTTTAAGAATGTCGGGAAGACTCCCTGTAGAATTTACTCCCAGAACAGAAACAACGGGATACCCGCTCAAGCAAGCGATGATGTTCCCCTTAAGCGCCCCTTCGGTTATTATAACCTTGCTGAAATCTCCGTTGCCGGGATTAAAGCTTGGAAACGCAACGCCTTTCGTCCCCTCTTCGTATCCATCTGTAGATACTGTCATGTATCTTGGGCCGTTAGAGGAGTTGTCTTTGCGAAGCTGAAGGGAACATATCTTCCCGTCTGTTGTTATCGATGGGATAAGAAAGCCATCGCCATATCTCAAGAACTTCCAAATGCCCTTCTCTTTATAAAATCCAGGTATTCCTTTAAGGTCATACCCTTTTTCTATAAGTTTTGCTGGAATCGCCTTGACTGCAGTGAGGGGAACTGTCTTGTAAAGGCCTTCTTTAATGGCCTTGTCGGAAAGTCCTCTTCCTTTGAGGTTTTCGTAATGCTCTTTAGAAAGACAGAGCATGTTTAAAAACTCTCTATAAGTCTTGTCAATGCGATCAAAGTCAAGTGGAATCTCTTGCTCACTAAGCACCTTGGTCTTTGGAGGGACGCGGACCTTTCCGTTCTGGTCCTTCTTGTCGTATATGCCATGATACACTTTCCAATAGTCCTTCCAAGCATCTTCTCTGGGGATGTCTCTATGGTATGCCCAAAAATCCAAAATCCCTCCAGAAAATCCGCACTTGTTACATCTAAACGTTCCTTTTTGGAAGTTGATGTTGAGCTTCTTTTTCCTTGGGTTCCTGGAATCTCCGCAAACGGGACAAACGTTGTTAGACGCCCTGTCAGAGATCGTATACCTTGTTCTAAGACCGAGGAGGTCAATACAAGCAGCCATTGTCAGGTCTGATGTAATTGACATAGTCTCCCTCCTTATGCTTTCTTGATGGCTTCTTTTAGCCTGTCTGAAACGACATCGCTATCAGGAATAATGTCCAGGATGCTCTCGGGAAGGTCCTTTACGGACATTCCTGCGAATCTATCGCGATAACTCTTGAGCGTGAAGTCTTCTTCCTGAATGATGTATTCGTCAGTGTCCGGCTTCTTCTTGGGAGGCCTTCCTCTGCGCTTCTTCGGCTTTTCTTCCGGGGTTTCTTCCACGGGCTTTTCATCCTTGGCTTCTTCCTTCGGAGCTTCTTCTGGGGGCTTCTTGTTCTTCGTCTTGTCTACGAGTTTGTCGAAGACTACTTTTGAAGCCATTTTGTTAGAGACTACCGTTGCAGTCATTCCGTCGGCGTTTGCCGGGATCTCTGGGATTGTGATTACCTTTTCAAGACGACGTTTTCTTTCGTCTTCAAGGATCACGTCAGTGCCTACACCGCTGTATATCAGTGCAGTTCTAAGGACCATTGACTGACAGGTGCCATATGTATCACAGATGTCATCGTCATACATACTCCTGTAAGAACACTCCGTCATGGGCGTTTCGTCGTCCTTGTTGCTCCAAAGCTTACATCCCATTGTCAGGTAGTAACCATCATCCTTTATGATGTATGTCTGGATAGCTCCGTTAGGGAACACGTCCCTGAACAGAAGCACAAGTGCTGACCAGTGAAGATAGGTATCTTCGGGGTCAGTGACCTGATCGTCGATCATTCTTGGAACAAGCAGGTCTTCTACTTTTAACCGTTCGCTCTTAAGAACGGCCAGATCTTTTTTCTTCTTTTCTGCCATGTTTTCCTCCTTTTCTGCAAAAAAAGACAAGAGTGGCTCTCGTCTCTCTTGCTTCCAAAATTAATTTACTTAGATCTAAATAAACTTAAGCGATGATTTATCTTTTACAGTATATCAGTATGAGTGTTCTGGAATATGCAATTTCGAAAAAATATCAAGCTGTTTCTGTGAGGCGAATTTTCTCGATTTAAGCGTTTTTGTCGTATTTATGGGCCGTTCTGCCATAAAATAGAGAAAACCGCTCACGGGAGCGGTTTTTGGCCTAAAACAAGGTGTTATTTCTTGAAGTCTGGGTTGTTTTCTTCTGCCCACTTGTTCAGAAGCCCTATCATTACAAGATCTATCTCTTCGTCTGTGTAATGTTCTGGGAAATATTTTCTCTTTACCTTGGCAGGGATCGGCACATCTATTTTTTTCTTTTTTGAAATTTTTGGAGAAACATATTTATCTATTGCATATTTCTCAATGTTCTTACCGTCTTTGTCTTTAGGATCATAACTGTCCTTGAGGTCCTTTGCGATCGGCTCGTTCATCTTTACGCCGTTTGCAATAAAGAGCGTTGCCAGTTTGTCCTGCACCTGCTTTGGCAGAAAAGAAAGCTGGGTTCCTGCCTTTTGAGGGATCTGCTTTTTATCTACAGCATTCAAAGCATACTTGCTAAGGTGCGTAAGCCTTATGTATTCCTGTATTGCTCTGTCGCTCATACCCATTTCTTCTGCAATAAGTTTTGCGCTGTTATGCCCTGCTTCTTCGTTGTTAGAAGCTTTCTTTCTTCCTCTGCTTTTCTTTATTGCATCATATTTGAGTTTGATTGCACGAGCCTTTTCGCTAGGGAGAATATTTTCCCTGTTGAGGTTCATATCGACCATGATACGATCAGCCTCTTCATCAGAAAGCTCCCTTACGAAAACGGGGACTTCCTCAAGACCTGCGAGCTCCGCGGCTTTCTTTCTTCTGTGCCCTGAGATTACTTCGTATACATTCCCTTTAGGCCTTGCAAGAAGAGGAGTAAGAATCCCCTCTTCTTTGATTGATGCAACCAGTTGTTTCATCTCTTCTGATTCTGCGTCGACGTTGTATGGATTCCTGGGGGATGCCTTAAGAAGCGACAGCTTGATCGTTGACGGTTTCTCGTTAGATGTCTGGATGTCGTGTAAGGTGAACATGTTGGGTTCACCAAAGATATCGTTTTGTAATGTGTTTGTGTTTTCTACGTTTTCGATATTAAATCTTTTAGACTTCGCCATTGCCTACCTCCTTACCCTCTACTTTTTTATGATATTCATTCAGTAAATTTATGCAAGTTTGAGTTACAGGATTGCTTTTCTCATAGACTACAAGGGCCCTGCTTTCGCATTGGCTTTCTTCCACTCTGACAGAGCTTGGAATTTCACTTTCAAAGACCGGAGCCACATCTTCCCACGCGTTTCTCATTACGTCGAGCATTTCTGGAGTAAAGTTGTTTCTTCTGTTGACCTTGTTGCATATGACTCCTGCTATGCGAATGTTTGGGTTAAGGTTCTTCTTGATCCTTGCAATCGTTCTCATAAGTTCTTCTGATCCAGAATAGCTGAAAGGGCTTGGAGTCGATACTATGAGAACTTCATCAGATGCGACAAGCGCATTTACAAGGTCTATATCAAGAGACGGAGCGCAGTCTATGATGATGTAATCGAACACTGAAGATAAGGGCTCCGTAATTTTCTTTAAAACAAACTCTCTCTCTTCTGCCTCCATGAGCATCTGTTTAATTTGATAAAGATGGTTGTTTGCCCCAAGCAGGCAGAGGTTTTGGATTTCTCTGTTTGTGAGAATCTTGACCTGTTGCATATCCAGGGAGCCGTTAGCAATTACATTTTGTACTGCATGCCCTGTTGTATACTGGAGACCACCGGCATCCTTGATTCCAAAGTATGATGTAAGGTTTGCCTGGCTGTCCAGATCTATGAGCAGAGTCTTATACCCCTCACTGCCCAAGAGGGCTGCAAAATTGAAAGCCATTGTCGTTTTACCGACGCCGCCTTTTTGATTTGCGAACGATAACACTTTTCCCATAATGTCCCTCCGAAATTTGCGAACTCAGTTCGTTTATTTACTGTGATTATATATACATGGCGATGGGTTGTTAAGAACATATTTTAAAAAAATAAAAAAATACAGACCCCGGTTTCCCGAGATCTGCATTTCCAGTATTTACCATCTTAATTTGCGAACTCAGTTCGTAAATAACTGGCAAGTTGACTTTTTCTAAGTGATGCCTCCTCTTTATAGACACTTTCCTCAAGCGCCTTTCTTGAGCCCATAGCTATGAGTTTGCCCTTTGCTCTCGTTACGGCGGTGTAGACCAACGCTTTCTTTTGCATCCGCCTGTGTTTGGGATCCATAACCAGAATGACTGATTTGTATTCCGAACCCTGTGATTTGTGAATGGTCACGGCATATGCAAGAGTGATGTCGTTTAGTTCGTCGCCTTTGAGCACGACGCTCTTGTTCTTTCCAAACTGCGCCGTAAGCTGATCATCACCAATGTCCTTGATATATCCAACGTCACCATTGGTAAGCCCATTTTTATTTTTTCTGTACATGATTTTATCGCCAATCATGTAAGTGTCATTAAAGTGGGTTAATTTTGGTCCGTTGTAATCTTCGTGGACGGCCGCCTGGATCTTCTTGTTCAGAGCATCCGTTCCTGTGTCAGTAGTCCTTCTGAACGGGGTGAGCACGCAGACGTCATCGACATCCAGCATCTCGATTTCCTCACAGAACTTTTTAACTACTTCGTCGCTAAGCCTGCTTTCGCGCACATCCTCGAATGAGAATGTGTCATCGAAGGTAAAATCGTTTTTTCCGTCATTGATCTTGTATGCATTGTCGGCGATAGATGATCCTTTTGCCTGTCTAAACACATTGGTCAGAAGGGCAGTGGGGACGACCTCGCTTTCAATCATTTCACGAAGAACAGATCCTGCGCCTACGGAAGGAAGCTGGTTGACGTCTCCTATGCATAAAACTTTCGTCCCGGGCTGTATAGCCTCGAAAAGTTTGTCTGCAAGGAAGGAGTCGACCATAGAAAACTCGTCAACGATTATAACGTCATCAGTGAGCGTTTTGCTTTTTCCTATCCCATCGACATCTAGCCCAAGTGCAGAATGTATCGTTGATGCAGGATATCCTGTAGACTCTTCCATTCTGCTCGCTGCTCGGCCGGTTGGTGCGAGCATCTTTATTCTTGGGTTTTTGATGTTGTCTTCAAGAAGGTAAAGGATCGCTGACTGAATTGTCGTTTTGCCTGTGCCGGGTCCGCCAGTGATTATGCTGACGGGATTATTCAGAGCCAGACAGACAGCTCTTCTTTGTTCTTCGGAAAGGGGGCCGGAGAGACCTCCGCACTTCACGATTTCCTCAGAACGCTCCAAAAGTTCTTCGGGCGTGACATCAATCTTGAACTTGTTGTCCGCCATAAGTCTTTTGATACTTTTGGCTGTCTGCTCTTCTTGCGTAGCAGTCTGTCTTCTGCTCAAAAGGCCATCTTTTACGATAACAGCATTTTCATTTTGGCTGTATACCAGAGATGACTCAAAATCTTCTTCACGGATCGTATGGTCTTCACCTAGAAGGGATTTTGTGAGCAACGAGACTGAATCTTTATCCATGCACGTATTGCCTGTTATCGCTGGGAGTTTGTTTTCTCTGCAGAAGGTCATGAATGTTTTTTCACCAGGGGAATCTCCTGATTCAAACATCTTTAGTGACGCAGCAATAGCGGCGGATATTCGCATTTCTGAAAACCACGGAACGGCGTTATCCATAGCAATGGTGTCTGCAACTTTGAATGAAACCCCGCAAACGTCCGGTAGGATATAGGGGTTTCTTCTGATAACATCCATCGCAGTTTTTTCATAACGATCGATGATCGTTATGATTTGCTTTTCAGTTACCTCGAATTCCGAGAAATAATCGAAAAGGTCTTTGTAGCGATATCTGTACCATGTTTTTCTAAGCAGATTCTTTTGCCATGGGTTGAGAGTTATTTTCTCTAAAAGTCCTTCAAGATCCCTCTCAAGAAGAGAGAGGACGTTCATTCCGAACTCAAAGATCATTCTACCGGCTATTTCAGAATCAAACCCATAATAGTTGGTCAAACTATCCATCAGGTTTTGGCTGGTTTTGTCTTTTGCTTTAGCGATCTCGTCGACAACGAATATATCGCCAGACCACGAGCCTTCAAACCTAAAAGCAACATTCTGGATAGTAGGAAGGGAGGCTCCAGTTGCCCGGAACCTCCACTGTCTTCCTGAAAAGATGTTGAAGATGGGGGTTTTAGATTCGTACATCACGTCTCCGTTTGAAAACTGTTTTTCAAACACACCCTCTAAAATCATCTCTTCACCAACCTTCCTTTGGGGAGTTCTTTTATTCTCAGAACTCTTTCCTTTGGGCTATTGTAGATCTCGTCAAATATCTCCGGATATTTTTCCTGACAAAGATCCTTTCTGAAACTACGCCTTCCTTCCTCTTCGTTATAGGTAAGTTTGATGGCCTTATTACCATCCTTGACGATTCCTTCAGACTTTTCCATCAGTTCTTCCTGAAAATGTGTCTGCAGGGCGTCTTTCTCTTCCTTCATCTGGTCGAGACCATGTTCCTCGATCCAAAGTTCCTTGAAGCGTTCGATTTCTTTGACGAGCTGTTTATTGAGGTTTTCAACCTCTTTTTCAAGCTCAAGAAATCTCTTCGCATTCTTGTAGTCTTCTGGATCAAGCTTGGCATGGTTCTTAGAATGGGGGATTTCTGTAGCCATGTCCTTGTAGAACTCAAGCAACTTCACCTTGTTAACGAAGATGTCATCGGAAGGCAGTCCGCCGTCATTGACGATCTGCATGAACTCCTCGCAGGTTTGGAGTAGGTACTCCTCGTCTTCTCTAGGAAGACGAGGGACTCTGACAAATCCTATTTCTTCGTCAGAATAGCCCCAGCCACCGCAAAGGTAGCCGAAGTCAATCTCCATCCCAGCCTCATATCCCCAAATTTGGAAAAGGAACTTTTCTGGGCAGAGTGAAAGGGGAGCGTCTTTTCCCAAAGCGTTGAATTTCTTCATCGGTTTGTAGTGCTCTCTTTTCATCGAACCCTCAGAACTGGTCCATTTCCCTTCGTAAATTCCAGGGGTACCATCTTCAAAACCATTTCCGTTCTCGAACACGAGACCGTCAATGTTCATTCTGAAGTGAGGCCATTTAGGGTTAACCATGGTGAGCGGCCACTGTGTGGTGGTAAGCCCAGAAACTCTCTCAAAGGCGTTTCGTATGGGCGTCTCAGCACGGTGTCCCGTAACAAGGAGCTCATTGTTTGCAGCCTTTGGGCTGTAGACGCTCTGTTTTTGCCGGGCGAGAACTGATGGAGGGAAATAGCCTCTACCGAAGATAGATGCGATATCGCTTCCTCCAAAACAGTCTTTGCGCCTAGACTTTGCGAAGTATTCCTGCTCCTCTTTTTCGATTTGCAGAAGGTCTACCTGGGACATCTCGGACCTCTCATCAAGTGAAATGTCAGAATGGATGCCTTTGGTAAAGTCTTCAACTATTTTGAGGTGGGGGAAATACTTTTTGCAGAGCGCTTCATAGTCCGTTTTTGTGTAAGCTCTCATTTTTCCTCCTCTCTTTAGAACGTGCCTATCGCAAGGGATATCTCCCCTGTAAGATAGTCAGTTCTGGTGACTTTAAAGTTGTCTTCTTTCAAAGCCTCGACAAGAGCTTTCATCTCTCGCCGAGTAAGTTCTGTGTTGTTGTTAAAAGACTGCGCATATATCGTCACTTCGCCTTCATCCCTGATTTGTTGTTCAATCAGGCTGAGCTGCTTTGCTTCTTGTGAAAGCTTTTGAGAATATCTTTCTATCAGTTGGTCCATGGAAACAGACCTGTTGTTTCGGATATCTCTGTTTGTGTCGTATGGCATAAACTTAACAACTTTCCCTCTCCGTATCTTTAGATGATACTTCTCTCCGGTTCTTCCGTAACCGTCTTCCTGTTTAAGTTCAACGTCTACAGAACTACTGTTAGAGCCTATGATGTAAAAGCCGTTATCGTTAAGGTTTCTCCTTTGTAACGACGCTTTTGCAAGCTCATAGTTTCTTTCGTAGATCTTCTCGTTTCTCTTAAGACTGGCAGACGAGCAGAGTTTCAGAACAAGAGATAATATCCTGACCAAGATAGGGGAGAGGATGAATGTTAATGCTATTAGCAGTAACTTCATTGTTTACCTCCTTTTAAAAAAAGAAGGCTTATAGCCTCCTTCTTTATAGTGTTGCTGCATCTTCCTCCCCGTCGAAAAATGGGATCGGATGCAATCTGTTAGGGCTTGTTCGAATCACGAAGTCAGAGTTTTTGTCTGACCTGATAATATCGACATGCCCTCCAATGATTGCAACCTTGTCGCCTTTCTTTATATGAAACTTTTCGCCAGGGTTTTCACAGATCACATGGATGTTCAGCTGAAGGTCCTTAGGGACGCTTAAGTCTGTCATCATGAATTCTGCGGTGTCCTTCGTTGTTTTTATGTTCGAAACAACATCGCCGATCAAAGAGACGCTGTTACCATAAAAACCTTTCGAAGCGGTTGCCTGTGTAGCAGATACGGCGAATGCTGTCTTCGACGAATCCTTGCTTTTGTAAAGCCGACCGTCATTTACAGTCAGGATCCTTCCGGTATCAGACAGGTCCTTGCCAGTCTCCACAGGTAGTTTGATGCGAACAAGGATTGTTCCGTCTTTTGAAATAGGGCATTCGATATCATAGTACCGAGCCTTCTTTGATGAAGACATTGCAATCACAAGCCCGCTGATATTTATGGACGAGTTGAGCATTATGTTACCTCCTTTCAGGGTTTAATTGTGAGCATAGAAAAAGCCGGTTTCCCGGCTCATAGACTTAATGGAATTATTTGAAGGGATAATTAATCATTGTTATTATAGCAGACAGGCCAAGGAGGGGATATGCAATTCCAGTTAATTTCGTCTGTGTTTGTTTTAATAAAAAAGACTATGTTTTTTGCCTTTTGTTGTTTTGTTTTGAGGCGGCTGGATGTCAGTGGTTGCAAGGGTTTTGAGGTATTGTTCGCAAGGAGAATATGGTATAAGGGAAAGGGACAGAAGGTAAAGAGCAAGGAATTTATGGTGTCTCAAAAGTTGATGATGGTATTGCTTAAGAGTGGAGCAAGGAGTTTATGGTATGCCCAACATATTTATGGTGGTCAGTGAGTTTTCTATGGTAAAGGGAAGTTATTTATGGTTGATTCTGGGGACAACTTTGTGGATAACACTTGATAGTCGAAGAGCTATTTAAAGAGGAGATGATTCTGAAAATTTTTTTCAAAATTTCTTTCGAAAGGTATTTATGGCAGGGGGCGCAAATTGGTAAAAAGAGGGGGCATATGAGTCGATTTAGATGAGTTCTCTATGTGGGGGCATGTCAGCGTGGATATGTCTAGAGTATCTGGGAGCTTGTATTTTCAACGTGTTCAAGGATATAGCAAGGTATTTATGGTTGAATGGTAAGGTTTATATGGTGATAGTATTGCATATAGTAATCGTTTTTTATTTCTAATTTACAAAGGTTTTTATGGTTATAGAGTGGTAATTACAGCCCCAAATCGTTTAATGGCGATGGGTTTTTTAAATACAATGGCAAGGTCTGTATGGTATATGAGAGAGAGTTGGCGAGCAGGCCCTGTTGCAATGGAATTTGAGGGTGATATAATCCTCATTAAGAAAGGTATAGTGTTCGTTGATTTGAGGCAGAACCAATGGAAATTAAAAGAGAAGACATCGCCCAGAATCAGATCCAACAACTATCATTTGACGATGTTGAATCACCAGAAGTATACGAAGACGTAGTCTTTTCTGATGATCCGAGAGTGGTCCAGCACAATTTTCTCATCGAAAACAAGCCCCGCATGAGTAAAGATGAGTTGAAAATGTTCTTGAGTTTGGTCAGCTTGATAGGCCGTAACGATTCTGATCTGAAACCTATCAAACTCAAAGTGACTGACATAATAGATCTTTGGGGAGGAGACAGAAAAACCATTTCTCCAAAGAACGGGTACAAGCAGGTGAAGAAGGCACTTGCCGGTCTACTGAACAAGAAGTTCTCGCTGGAATATAATAGGGAAGATGGCACAAGGTATATAGAGATGGCTACATACATCAGCAGTTTTTCTTATGGAGAGGGCGATGGATATGCCACAGTAAAAGTGGACCCAATGTTTAAGCCATATCTTATCAATCTCAACAAGACCTTCACACAGTTCAGGTTAAGAGAAGCAATGAATCTTGATACGGCCATGGCTATAAGGACATATGAGCTTCTCGTACAATATGAGACGATTGGGAAGAGGATATTTACAGTTGCGGAATTCAAGAGGTTGTTAGGAATCCCAGATAAGTATAAAGGGAGCAACTCTAATCTTAAAAAGAACATATTGGATAAAGTCGTTGTTGAGATAAGTGAAAAAACTCATCTAATGACAAGGTATGATTTGGAGGGTAGGGGAGAAAGTGCCAAGCTCAGTTTCATAATATACAGCAAAAAGGACACCATCCATTCGAAAGTGCCAAAAGAAAATAGGCCTGGGGCAGCAAAGACGTTTGGCGAAACGGAAAGAGATTTACTTTTTCAACTTGTCAAAAGTGAACATGACATGGACGTAGATTTTTCTGACGAGCAAATAAAAAGGGCTATTGAAATTGTAACCGCACCAATAACTGACAGAAAAGAGATCCTTGAAGCTTATCACGTGTTGGTCGATGCGCTGCTGGAATACAGGGATAGAAAGTTGATGACAAAGATTGAACATCCTTGGCCATATTTCAAAAAGATCCTAGATGTTAAATTTAAAAAGTACAATGAAATATAGACAAAGGAAGCGCCCGATGCTGGACGCTTCCTTTTTTATACGAATGAGAATGTGCTATAGAAGGAGATGAACACCCAGGTGAGAATGCCTGCTCCAAAGAATATGAGCCCAGCGATCATGAGCTTTTTCTGCATTGAAAGCTTTTCTTTCTTTAGACTGTCCGCATCGGGTGGGAAAACAAAATCGTAGAAGCCATCCTCATTGATGTAACCGGCAGCCTGCAGTCTGGTGATTTCCTCGTCACTCATCTCATAGAATTCTTCAGGATCATCAAATTGCATGAGGACTGTGGTGTCGAAGCCTCTCTTGTGGGCATCTTTGCGGATTTTTATCAGGCGTTTCTGCTCGGCGTATTGATCCCGTTCTTCCTTCTTCTGTTCTTTCTTCAGCTTTTTGAAATCTTTGTACGAAAGATCTTCATAATCTATGGGTTCCTCGTCTTCGGTTTCGGGTTGTTCGTCAAGTTCGGCTGGAGAAGGGGCTTCAGGTTCGTCTCTTCTTAGGAGCGTGCTTTCTCTATATTCATGCATGTTTTTTTCTACTTTGTTTATAACGGTACTGTCAAGAGAGCCTTCTTCTATATAGTGCTGTGTTCCTGACTTAGAACCCAAGCAAAAGAATTTAATCTTTGGTGATGATATTTCGACAGAAAGTCCATTTTCTTTAATCGACTCTGTCAATGCGTCGATAATAGCTTTTCTTTTTTCTTGTGGTGTCATAATATTGTCCTTATTTAAACGAGAATGTGGCTGCGGCTATCGAATATGCTTCCATAGCATACTTTGCAGAATCTTCCGGGTGTGTTGTTACTACTATATACGTATAATCACCTTTGTTGAAGGTGTGTATCAGCATAAGCCAGTGTTGTTGTTCATAAAACCCTTCGCTGCGTAGGTTGTTAATATCAAAACTGTACAAGTATTCCTTTGCGACAGCCCCTCCGTAGTTGCTCTCATATGTTGATTCATCGAGCCTCCCGTAAATCTCTGCGTTCTGATAGTTTTGTGATCCGATAGAGTTGCTGAAAAATGGTTCTTCACAGTAGTCGAAGAAGAACTTTTCGGTTATTTTCTTTGGCCATTTGTTCTTTTTTATTTTATAAAAGCATATGCTGGTTTGAGAATATCCCGTTCCAGAGTCCATGGGGCACATGAAACTGCTTACGTTTGTAAAGGTTCCGTTAAGATCATTGAGTCCAGCTGTGGTATGTTCGAACATCGGACACATCTTTACTTTTTCTGTTGTGTCTCCGTCAAATACTGAATATTTCTCTATAGATACAATTCGATCTGTTACATATTCAGAATTCGTCATCATATAAAGGATAAGCTCGTCAAGTTTATCAGCGTTTTCTTTGCTGGTCATTCCGGACAAAATACAAGGAATTTTTCTCCAATAGAAAGTCAAATCATGATGGTATAAACCATTTGAGGAGGGAGTGGTGACGGCATCCCAGTCTCTATATGTAAGTTCGTATTGATATTCGGGTTTTGTCACATCATCAGCTATCACCTTCTCAATATCGGAAGAAGGGAGCATTTTGTATTTTTTTCCTTTGACATAGAAGGGGTCTTTTTGGATTTTGCCTTCAAAGTATTGTCTTACGATCTGATGGTTCTTTTCTGGGTTTAAAGAATCCACTAAGTTGGCATCCATTGCAAGTGTCGAATGGAACCAAATTGTTTCTCCGGGGAAGTATGGGTCGTCGTAAGGGGCTCTAAAACAAATGTTGTAGTCGCTATTTTTTTTAACTTCCCATGTCTCGGGGTAGGGGATAGAGATGTCTGCGCGTCCGATATGCTCTTTTGCAAATTTATACTTAAGGCTTGTTTTGGTGTTTGTAAATACATCGGTATCGTCAGATGTATTGTCTTCTTCAACGCCACCTTCGTTTTGTATGACAGACGATTCTATATCGATTTTCTTGATTTCTCCCTCTTCAGGGGACTTCCCACAGCCAAAAAATGCCCCAAGGATAAGAGTGAGTAATATTGTTGTTATCAGTATCTTTCTGGTTTTTTGCATGGTTTTCCTCCAAAAAAACTCTCTATTCATATAATAATAGAGAGTTTTAGAGAGAAAAATCTGTAATTAACAATATTTTTTTATATCCGGCTGCTATCCGATGTAAATGCTTCGACGACTATTGTTGCGCCTCTTTCATGTGCAATTTCGATGGGAATGAACAGTCCATCCGACAAGACGATAAGTTCCTTTTCTTTGTTGAGAAAGCCATATTTTCCTCCTTTTCCAGTTGGGACGCGAAAGATGGTTTCGTCAGGGAGATCCTGAATATGACCATGTTCAAATGCGTAAACTTCCCAATACTTAAAATCTGCTATTCCCAAAACATAGTCTATAGAATATTTCATGTATTTTGAAAGCCTTAAGAATTGGTCTGGTCTTCCCAGAGTACATGGATTGTTACGGTATTTCCAAAACCACGCTCCCGATAAACTGGCTTCTTTTAAAGGAAACTTTGTCATCTTGTGGGTTTTCATGTATTCCTTTGAAGCTTTGTCTACCCGTGAGTTGAAATTTTTGTCAGGTGTTATTGTTATTTCTTTGATATTGTGTTCACCCAGAAGATAGCCAACGGATACATCAAACCTGTCAGCGATCAGAATCAAGGCACCAATACTGAAATGATAATAGCCTCTAAACCAGGAAAGGATCGTCGACATTTTGAGTTGGGCTCCTGCATTCGTGAGTTTTTCATACAGGAATTCTTGAAGTTCTTTGAGTGGGACGTTGTTTTCTTTCGCTAGGCTACGGACCCTTTTCGCCGTTTCTGCCTCTAATGATGTTTTGTCCATGTCTGTCTCCCTGCCATAATAAATAACATTTTTCTTTTTAATTATATATGTTTTCCATAATATATCAAATATTTTCAGAAATTTTTTGAAAAGCGAAAACTTCTCACTATTATATTACAGAAAAATTGGAGGGAAATCATGGCTTCACGAAGACAAAGGAAAAGAAGAACGATAACAATCGTCATAATTTGTGCTGCAATAGTTTTTGGAACCCTTATGTATTACGGGATTAGAGATTATGTTCAGCAACAGGACCCCGGATACGGCAAAATAGGAAAACTCCAAAAAGATGATGACGAAGATGATTTAAATGTTATTGAAAAAGACTTTACAGGAAAACCTCTTCATTGCGTCACATTTGACTGCGGTGACGCCTTGTCTGTTTTGATTGATATTGGAGACACCGAGGTCTTGTATGACACCGGTTATGCTGAAACGGGTGACGAAATATCCAAAAAAATCGGCAAATATGTTGATGGAAGCCTTGATTATTTGATCTTGTCTCATTCTCATGCAGATCATGTTGGCGGAACTCCCGCTATTGCCAGAGATTACGACATTGACAAAGTTATAACTTCTGGAGAAAGAGACGGTAGCAGTGGACAATATGTGGCTGCGGAAAAGGCTCTCAAAGAAGAGGGCTGCGTTATTGAGGACGACGAGGATGCAACAATAGATCTGGGCGAAGGAGCCGTATTAAGCATCATAGATAATCTTGATCCAGAAGATACAGAAAACCCAAATGACCTGTCTGTAATAGCTCACGTTAAATACGGCGGAAGCCAAATCCTAATTACTGGTGATGCAGAAAAGGACGCAGAAAGATCTCTTATTGGCAAATTCCATGATGTTTCACTTCTTGTTGCGGGCCACCATATGAGCAGTTCATCTAATACAGCACTTTTGCTTCAAGAGTGGAGTCCTGAATATATCTTCGTTAGCTGTAAAGGAAAAGACAGCCAGTATGGGTTTCCCCATAAGGCGGCTTTGCAGCGATCGTTGGATGTAACATCCCAGGTTTACGGCACGTTTAAATCTGGAGACCTTATATATACGACAGATGGAAGCGAGTCTTCTGTAAATGTCGACCAGGACAAGGCATTGACAATGGAAGATATAAAGAAATAAAGAAAACTTCGAAAAAAGAGCCAATTTTTTGACATTGTTCACATGATATGATATTTTCCAGATAGAAATGATTTAATTATCATAAGGAGGTGCCAAAGAATGTCAAACAACATGTGGATTGATGATAAGTCTGTGCGTGATCTGATGGATGCGATTGTCATCCAGGCAATAAATGATTACAAGACAGCACGAAAGACTCGGCGGTGTCATACAGAGCGATTTAAGCAGCTCGTGGCAAAGAAGAAAAGGGGAGAGCGTCTTGCTGATGCTGAAAACGCAAGCATACGCAGATATCTGAGGAATGTTTCGGAGGAAGAGAAGGTTTGTTTGTTTTTCCGAAGCCAGTGGGGAGAGGCTTTGTCTGGTTGTGATGGCAACCACATTCTGAGCACACTGGAACGGGAAGATGATGAAACGCTCCAGCGTCATAATTTTGCATAATGGTTAGAATTATCAAAAAAACAGTATTTATACTTTTGATCTTGATGGTCGTGGCAGGGATCCTTGGAGCAGGATACGTATACAACTGTATTCGTAAAGCTCCAGATATCGATACTTCTGATATCTATTCGCTTATTAGCCAGCAGACTGTCATTTATGATGATAAAGGCAAGAAGGTAGATTCTCTATCTTTCTTCGATGGCAACAGGACTGTAATAGCATACGATGACATATCCCCCAACATGGTCAATGCAATTGTTTCTATAGAAGACAAGACTTTTTGGGATCATCATGGGTTTAATTTCATCCGCATGATGGGTGCCATCAAAGAAAAACTGGTAGGTGGGGGGCAAATCAGCGGCACAAGTACGATTACCCAACAGCTCGCTCGTAACGTGTATCTTTCAGATATTAAGCACGAAAGAACCATAAAGAGAAAGATAGTTGAAGCATATTACACATCTATTCTTGAGCGTAAGCTTTCCAAAAAACAAATTATAGAAGCATATCTTAACACCGTATATTTCGGATATGGTTCCTATGGTGTTCAAACGGCGTCTCAAAACTACTTTGGGAAGAACGCCAAAGACCTTTCCTTGTCAGAAGCCGTGGCTTTGGCTGCACTTCCTCAAGCCCCAGATGCGTATGCTTTGATGTATCCCGACTATGAAGGGGGTTCTTCCGATCAGGATGTCGTGGATGAGGTCGAGGGAGTCAAGTATATCTACAACGGAGATATTACGCAGGAAAGAAGAAGCTTTATCTACTCGTCAATGGTTGAAAACGGATACATATCCGCAGCCGAAGCCGACGAGGCAAAGAACACGTCTGTAAAGGATTCTTTAAAGGTCAGCCATCATCGTGATGAGGGGAAAGAGTCTTACTTTATTGACTATGTGATCAAGTGTCTGGAAGAAGATTTGTCAAATGAATTGGGCCTCACTGAGGAAGAAGCTGTTAGATATGTATACTCTGGAGGTCTTTCTGTCTATACGACGATGGACTCAAAGGCGCAGAGAAAAATGGCAAAGGAGTTTGAGAAGGACTCGAATTATACGTCTATTGCTTGGTATCAGACGGATTCTGACGGAAACATTCTTTCAGATAGGGGGAAGATTCTGTTATACAGCAAAGGCTCATTTCTGTCAAAGGGTGCGTTAAAACTGTCATCTGATGAATATGATGTAGATTCAGACGGAGGCATCATTCTTTACAAAGATAAGAGACTTTCTTTTGAGGAGGTCACTACTGAGAACGGGTCATCTGCAAGCATTGATTTGGATGATATCTATGACAATGAGGAGACTTTCGTAATTTACCAAGACGGAAAGTTAACACTCCCGTCGCAATATTTGACTATGACAAAAGACGGGGATCTGAAAATCGATGCTTCGATAAGGACTGACATCCCTGAGGCCATCTCTGAGGATGGTGGTCTTAAGATTTCAAAGGATTATGTCTCTTTGGGACAGAAGACAAAACAACCCCAGGCCGCAGCAGTTTTGATTGATAACAAGACCGGATATGTCAAGGCAATAATCGGGGGACGCGGTGTCACAGGCAGACAGCTTTTCAACAGAGCAATAACTCCACATCAACCGGGATCTTCAATAAAGCCAATAGCTGTCTATGGTCCCGCTCTACAAATCAGCGCAGATCTTGCCAAAAATGGCGAAGAAATGAAGCTGGACTATTCAAAAGGAGACAGGTGGGGGAATTACATAACGGCGGCTTCTGCCATAAATGATGCCCCTATGTACAGGAACGGGAAGGTTTGGCCAAAGAACTCTACCGGAGGATACATGGGGAGAATAACCCTTAGAAAGTCTGTGCAACAATCAGTCAACGTTTCTGCCGTAAAGGTGTTTACCCAAATTGGTGAGGACAAATCCGTATCGTTTCTTAAGAAGAATGGGATAACAACAGTCGACGAGGAAGGAGCAGTGAGCGATCTCAATCCGGCCGCCCTTGCGCTAGGGGGAATGACCAATGGTGTGACTCCGTTAGAACTTGCCGCCGCTTATGAGACGTTCCCTAACGGGGGGACATACAAGGAACCTCTTGTTTATACCAAAGTGGTTGACAGGAATGGGAATCTTCTCTTTGAGAGAGAGCAAAAGACTGAAGAGGTGTTCAGTGAATCTGTAGCGTGGATCATGACAGACATTCTTAAGTCAGCAGTGCAGTATGGAACCGGGCAGCGGGCTTCCATTGGGACTCAGCCAGTTGGTGGCAAGACAGGAACAACTTCAGATCAGTATGATATTTGGTTTGCAGGATTCACCCCGCAGTACACGTTGGCTCTGTGGGAAGGCAATGACTATCATATTGAGCTTTCATCGATGTCAGAAGCTGCGGCTGGTTTTTGGTCCGAACTGATGAGCGAAGTTTGCAAAGGGATGAAGTGGAAAGACTTTCGGGATAAGCCTGATGATCTGCTGTATGTGGGTGGTGAATATTATGCGCCAGAGACCGCAGGCGGATATGTGAGCACATCAGAGCCTACGAAGAAGAAAAAGAAGAGAACTCATAACTCTGGTGGCAGCTCGGGAGGAAGCTCTGGAGGGTCAGGAACATCTGGGGGAAGTTCTCAAGACGATTGGTATAGGGAGTTTTTAGAGGAATAAGAAGATGCTGAGTTTGCAAATGTCTAAGTCAAGGAAATACTTATTCATTACCTGTCATCCTAGCTACGCCTCAAGGATCAGACGGCTTCCTTGTGATGTCGAGTTTTCTTATGAGCAAAAGCGCTGGATAACAGGGGCCGAAAACCTTGGGCTTATTCAAGAAGCGTTTGAAGGGGAAATTTATTACAAAACTCCAAAATGGTTTATCGACGGCTATGAAGAAGAACCTGTAAAGGAGATCAGTTTCTTTGAGGATCCTGTTGATGTGGGGGAGTACAAGATAGCTCCTTATGATTACCAGGTACGTGGCGCGCAGTTTATGATCGATCGCATCAATCATATGGGATTTTGTCTGAACAGTGATGGCGTTGGTAGCGGGAAAACGTTCCAGGCTCTTATGGCAACAGGATATTTCCTAAAAAAGAAAGAGGTAAGTCACATTCTGCTCATCTGCAAAAAGTCCATAAAAAACCAGTGGGCACGGGAAATAGAAAAATTTACTGACTGGAAACTCCCTGTGTATGTAACGGGAGATACAAAGAAAAAAAGGACTCATGCATATGAGGCTGCGATGGAGTCCAAGAAATGTGTTCTGATAACAAACTATCATAACTTCTTGAATGATTACGCAGAAATCAACGCCACCCCCTGGGACCTGGTAATTTTGGATGAAGCTCATTCTGTTAAAAGGGCGGACACAAAGATGAACACGCTTATTGGACACACAATGAGGGGTAAGAGGTGCATCTTCTTGACGGCAACGCCGGTCCTGAGTACTCCAGAAGACATTTTTGGGATTGTGAATATGGCTAGTTTCACATATTTTGGCTCAAAAAAGAATTTTGAAAATAAATACCTTGTTATCGAGTACGGAAAGTATGGAAGACAGGTGATAGGTGCAAGGAATCTCGACGAGCTTAACAACAGCGTGTCGGATTTCATGATAAGACGTAGCGAAAAAGAGATTTCAGTAGAACTCCCAAGCATCGTGGAAGAACCTGTGCGTGTCGCAATGGATCAGACGCAAGAAAAACTCCTCTCATATATAGATGAAAGAATCGAACAGATTGATGCACAAATTGAGAAGGTTATGGGTGGCGATCATAAGGATCCCGAGACGATAAGAGAGAAGGTCGAAGAAATCAATGAGCGCAAAAAAATGTATATCTCAGCAAAGCAGTTTGCTTCAGATGATCCTAGAGCGATTCTAATGCTTGATGATGGGTATGTCTCAAAACCTCTCAAGAAACTGGTCCCTGAAAAGTACCCGGGATCAGAGAAAACAGAGGCTGCCGTCGATGTAGTTGAAAGCGTCGTTTCTGCAGGAGAAAAAATTATTGTTTTCTGTCATTACAGTACAACTGCAAGGCTCCTCAAGGAAGAACTTGAAAAATCATTAAAAATTCCTGTTTGCATATATACGGGTGATGAGTCTACAGAAGAAAGAGACAAGGCCATAAGCCTTTTTACCGAAAAAGGTTCCTATAACGTTCTCATTGGAACTGACAGTATGGCAGAAGGGCTCAATCTGCAGGCCGCAAAATACCAGATTCACTTTGAACAGGCAGAGACCTTTGCAATGAGAAATCAAAGAATCGGCAGAAGTCGAAGAATTGGTTCAGAATTTGGGCATGTTGTGATTTATGACCTCATAACCGAGGGGTCTTTCGACGAGGCGCGAATTAACAAGATCGCCAGAGACAGAGAAATAACCGGAGCAGTATTAGGCTAGGAGGGAAAAATGCTCAATGCTTTGATTTTGGTGACAATGGCAATTTTGACACTCATATTGATTTTCCTATTTGCATTGGAAGCAATCGTTGTTATCCCTGAATTTAAGAACAAGTATGGTAAGAAAGATGAAACAGACAAAGTTTAAAGAAAAGAGTGGTATAAAACTCAACGCAGAGCAGGAAAAGGCTGCTTTTGGCGACTCCCCCAACGAACTGATATTAGCGGTTCCGGGTAGCGGAAAAACAACTACGCTTATAACAAGACTCGGCTGGCTTATCGCAAATGGTGTAGACGCAAGAAAACTCTTGACCATAACATTCACAAAAGCCGCAGCAAACGACATGAAGAATCGTTATGAGTCGCTGTTTGGAGACGTCCCTGAAGGAATGCACATCTCGACTATCCACAGCTTTTGCTATGCATTTCTCAAGGAGTGGGGTAAGCGTGTTTCTGCTCCGTTGCCGGAGATCGAAGCATCAAATACATACATAGTAACAAAAATAGCCGAGAAGTATTTAAAAGAATACCCCACAGAGGGCGATATTAGGGAAATTCAAAGGACTCTGACCTATGTAAAGAACATGATGCTTGATGCATCTCAAATGAAGGGAATGTCGTGTTGCGGCATAAATGTTTATACATTATATAAGGCATACTCGTCTGCTCTCAAAGCCATCAATAAAATAGACTTTGATGACCTTCTTGTGTATATGGTCATGGTTCTTAAGATGCCCGATGGAAAGGCTCTTAAATCTTTGGCTCGCAAGTTTGATTATCTTTTTGTCGATGAAGCACAGGATATTTCAAAAGTGCAACACGAGATTATTGAACTTATGTCAAAGAAGATTGGGAACATCTTTATGGTTGGAGACGAGGATCAGAGCATTTATGGGTTCCGTGCGGCTTATCCGGAAGCTCTTCTAAATTTTAAAGAAACTTACAAAGATGCAAACATTCTTTATCTGGAAAAAAATTACCGTTCAAAGAAAGAAATCATTGATGTTGCAAACATGGTGATTGCTAATAATTCAGAGCGTTTTGAAAAGAACATGACAAATGTGAGACGATCTGGCGGGAAAGTCTCTGCCCCCTATACTTCAAGAGCGTCTCAGTACAGTTCACTTGCTCTGCTTCTTAAGAAGGAAACAAAAGATACTGCAATTCTGTATAGAAACAACGCAAGCGTAATCCCGCTGGTTTATTACTTGAGAAAAGAAGGCGTCCCGTATAAATGCAGAGATATGGATTTGGCTTTCTTCTCCACAAAGCTCGTAAGGGATATCTGTAACTTGTACAAGTTCGCAGAGAACCCTAAAGATCCAGAAGTTTTCATGCAAATTTACTACAAGCTTGGGCTGAAGGTGAGGAAGGAAGATGCTCTCCTGGCCATCAGTAAACTTAAGGTTAAGGACCCTGATCTTTTGGAGCCACTTCGCAGGGTAAAGAGAGGAGCTCCGGTTCTCGCCAAAGAGGTAAAACGTCTGCGCAAGGAGTTTGCAATACTGAAAGGCGAGGGGGCACATGATGGATATAACAGGATTATCTCGCAAATACGCAAATTAGGTAAATCCGAAAAGGAAACAGCACATGTTTTTACTGCCCTCATAGAAGACGGAGAGTCTATGGCTGACTTTGTTGCAAAGATAGACTCTTTGAAGGTGGATATGCAGGCATATCTTCCTCCGATAGCCGCAAATATCACTCTCAGCACAATTCATGGAAGCAAGGGGTTGGAGTTTTCTAAAGTTTGTCTAATTGATGCAGTAGATGGGATCTTGCCCATGGAGGGGGAGGACGTGTCGTTAGAAGAAGAAAGACGTCTTTTCTACGTCGCTATCACCAGGGCAAAAGACGAACTTGAAGTTCTTGAATACGTGGGTAAATCGTCAACATTTCTATCTGAAATGGGGCTTTCCAGACATAACCCACAGCCCAAAAAAAACGAATGGGAAAGAGAAAAGACAAGAGTTCCCATAGACCAAGGGGGATTATATGGGGGCAATCACAGGTCATATATACCAGAACCCCAGGGGGCTGTTTCTGCTGAAGAAAAGAAAGGTTTTAAAGCAGGGCAAAAGGTTGTTCATAAGAAAGAAGGCAAAGGGGTTATTGAATCTGTTGATGAAATGTATATGACAATACGTTTTTCAAAGGATAAGGTGAAGAAATATTCAATAGATGCTGTCTTGTCGAAACAGATAGTAACCAAAGCGTAAGGAGTGTTTTATGACTAAAGAACTGCAAGTGGATGTCGAGAGAAATATCAGAGGGGCGATTACAACAAATTCAGAGTATAAAGACTATGTTAAGCGCCTAAAAACGTGTCGATTTGATGAGGATTACTTTAAAAATCTTCTTATTACAATGGATGAGGAGGATGTTCCTCCTGTTCCGGAACATTCTTTGGAAGAGATCGCTCAAATTCTCCAACTTGCTTCCAATGAACTTGTTGGAAAGCCTGCATTTAAGGATCTTTTGGTTAATTTGTACAATTCTGATCCCAAGCGATTCGAAAAGCATTTGCCGGATGTCGATCTTCTGATAACTGCAAAAGACATCGGTTCATATAAGAAAATTTACAGTGTACTTCGAGACGGATTAAATAAAGATGGAGAAACTGCCGAGTTTCTTATAAATATGTATTCCGACTATCTGTTCCCGCTACTATCGAAGAAGTTTAAGGCAAACTTGGATAGCATTGGTGCGGATAGAGTGAGAGAAGTGAGCAATGGTAATTTGGCATTTCACCAAAGCGTTTATGGTGATATATTTGCACATTATTTTCTTCCGGATTCTGTATATTTTATTCGCTATTTAGTTTCTCTTGATCAGATCGACAATCTTTGGCTCCGTGCTCTTGTTTCTGCCATTAGCGATAATGGCTTACGCAACGTTATCTGTCGCGGTAATGGTTTTGTGATAACAAGCACAGATGGAGACAAGGTCTTTCTTGGGAAATGGTACAAAGACCATCCTGCTCTCAAAGATTATGTCGAGTGTGTTACGAAAATTTTGAACATATCCTTAGACTCGCAAACATATCTTCGTTTGAGCCTGTCCTCTTCAGTGGAGAGACATTACTTAAAAAGACAAGAGTCATCGAAGATTTCGGAAATTTCTGAGGGCCTTGCTAGTTCTGCATTAAAAATACCTAAGCCGGAAGAAGATAAAGATGAATGTTCTTTTCAAAAGATATTCGTTGCTTCCTATTTTGCCATGGTCACGGAAGCGGCAGTTTTAGGCGTTGATGTTTGGAGCCTTGTTAAGGAATACTCTCTATCTCCAAAGGAAATAAAGAAGATTGTGACCATCGCTAGCGTTTTTTCCGCAGTTGGCGGTTTTGAGCAAGGTTGGGCCTTGGGACGCAAACAGACTATAAATTTAGACAAAACTGATGATGTGCGAGGTTTCTGCGATTATATTTGTGTTCTTATAAAAGAAACGTTGTTGTTAAAGGCTTGTTTATATAAATCCAGCGAGGGGCAGGGCGATGTGTTGGATGAGTCTGCGATAGTTGACGTTGAAAGTATTAAGAAGCCCTTCGTCGCAAAGATCGAAATCCTTGAGAAGAATTTATCTAAAACAGAAGCTGAATCAAAGGCTGCGGAAAGGTCTATTGCCGCCAAAGATCAGAAAATAAGCGAACAGAAAAAGACAATTAAAGCCCTTGAAAAAGAAAAGTATGAACTTGCAAAGAAAGTTGAGTCCCTTGAATTGGCACAAAAAAAGCCTGAACAAGAGGCTTCCACCACAGAAGATGTCAAGGACGAGGTCCCCTTTGATATAGAAGAGTCTTCGCTAACAGAAGATGAAGCTAGAGCCTATGTCGATGAAATTCTAAAAGAATGTGTAGTAATCGTCTATGGCGCAAGGGACAATTTCAAAAACAAGTTCAAGGACATGTCTAAGAATCTTAAATTTATAAAATATGAGGATTTTACCGCCAGTGGACTTGCAGGCGCAACCATGGTCGTTCTTAGAACGGATTTTTGTGCACATTCCGGTTATCAGGGCGTGAAGAAGCGTATAAAGGAACAGGGGATACCTTTCCGTCATGCGGAAGGTAGCAATAAAAAGTTGTTGTACGATGCAATTATTGATATGTATGAACACGATTAAGGTAAGGGAGAAGAGAAGATGCAAAACAAAGAAGTTAGTAAGGTGATCCTGTCGCCAAAGGATGTCCATGTCCTGTCGCAGGAAGTAGGCAAGATCTGCGAATTGACACTCAAACTGGTGAGCAGGCCAAAGAAAAAGAAGACCCCTATGCAGAAGGTTTCTGTAGAAAGCCCTTCTGCGAAGCCTGAAGAAATGTCCGTTGAAGTTTCTCCAGCAAAGAAAAAGAATGTTTCAAAAGAAAAGCCAAAGAAAACATATTCTGAGGATAAAAAAGAGGCAGATATTGAATTGGCAGAAGCTATTCTGGAAGGGCTTCTTGAAAACTATTCCGGGAAAGTGAAAGAAGATAGATTTTATTCCGAGGCCAAATCTCTTGGCATTTCAAGGTACAACGCAACAACGGCAAGACGAAGGCTTGGCTATTACGTTAGTAAAGAGGATTGTGGGTCAGGCTTCATTCACTATATCGTAAGAAATCTTTAAATTTACGCAGAATTTGTAGATTGTTTTCCTAATATATATTAGGAATAACAAAGGAGAGAGTACATGTATATAGATGATAGAAGAAGTGCGATTATCTACAGATTTTCTCTGTTGATTGTGATCACGAAGTGGCTTGGGTTCAAGTCTGTTGAGTTTTCTCTTAACAAAGACATCCCTATCAAGATTGATATCAACAGGCCGATCTCGAAGAAGGAGACCCTGGACTTTGCTGTCGGATATTATGTTATACGTTCTTGCGGTGCGAGTCTTTCGAGCCTCCCTTCGCTGTTGGTGCTAAAAGTTCTCCTCAATGGAGATATCAGAAGATGTGCCAAAGAATACAAGGAATATCTGAGAGATTATTGCCTTGAAGTTCGTTCCGTTTCGGGGCTTATTGTAGAGTCTCTGGGGGATATACTCAATCTCTATGCCGAGTCAGTAGGCGAGATAAGAGATATAACTGAATCGTTAAAAAACCAGCCAGATAGTGATCTGAAGGTAATGCTGAATGATTATTCTGGCAGTTCGTTAGTTTTCTAGGAGGAAATTATGATTGAGAGAGAAAACCAAGTAAGAATTGATTGGGATTTGTTCACCAAGAAGGTGAAGGAAGAGGGCTTAAAACTTTCCGAAATTTCGAAAACAGTGCTGGGATATAGTCCATCATATTTGACAAACGCAAAAAGTCAGGACAGCTGTCTTCGTAAACAGGATCTTGACAAGATCAAGATGTTGCTGCGAGTCAAATCTTCAGATGATTGTCTTGTTAGGGTGGAGCCTGTTGTCCAGGAAGAACCTAAGAAGCCCTCTATCTCTGAGGCGCAGGCTTCGTTAAAGGCACCCGATCAGGGGCCAGTTGCTGTTGGGTCGGGTGAAACAACAAAGACTCTTGAAGCAATCCGGGCAGAAGTAGCGTCCCTTAAGTTTCTTTTAGGGGCAATGACCAAGGATGAGGATGAAATTTTCTCTCAAGTAGGCTCTTGCAGAACCGCAGCAGGCAAAGCAATCACGATCCTTCTTAATCTCACTGCAGAAACGAATTTCTGTTTGAAAAGCGAGTATATTTCAGCGTTAACAAAGGCAGAACTTGGCGACAGCGAAAAACGTATCGAAAGCGCCATGAAAGCCGCGGGATTCTCTTATAAAACAGAAGGGTTTGGGCCTAACGCCAAAACGTACATTGTTGCCGATAGATTCTTGAAAAAGGAGGCGTAATTATGTCAGAGAAGAAAAACACGATTGCTGTCAACTGGGGCGCCCTTGCTGATAAGGTTGAAAAAGATGAACGGTTTACTCTTGAAAGTCTGTCTTTAATGGCGGGTCATTCGAAGGAATACTTTTCAGAGCAGAAAGCTCAAGATGCCCCCATAGATGAAGACACGTGGAACAACGTCTTAAGAGTAGCATTGAATATAACTGACAAGGATGCAGACAGTTATATGAAGAAACCAGAAGATGGGGCTATGGTAGCTGATTTGGCATCTATTCTTGAAGATGTAAAAAAGATTCGCGAAATGCTTGAAGATTATGTCACAAGGCCCACGGAGAAAGTATGAAATCACTGATAATAGCAGAAAAGCCAAGCCTTATGAGGACTATTGTCGGGGCCCTCAAGACAAAAGGTGAACATTTCGAGGAGTCTAAGGACAAGGAATACCTGGAGTCTGAAAATTATGTTGCAACTGCACAGTTTGGACATCTTTTAAATCTTAAACTCCCAGAAGAATATGAAGAACGTAAGGGAATCAACGGTTGGGATGTAGCGTCTCTTCCGTTTTTTCCTAAAAAGTACGAGAATATCGTTAACCGCGATGCAAAAAAGAGATTTCAGACTATAGGAAAGCTCTTGAAAAGATCCGATATTTCCCAAGTTTATCATTGCGGAGATCCCGATAGAGAAGGCCAAATACTTGTTGATCTTGTACTGAAAGAACATGGCAACACAAAGAAGGTGTTAAGACCCCAACTTAAGGCTCTGACCAATCCAGCGATCCTTGAAGCCTTTTCTAAAGCAAAAGATAACGCAGAGTATATAAACGTATACAACGAGGGAATGACCAGAAGATGTTTCGACTGGGACTTTGGTATCAATCTTTCACAGTATGCAACCGCAAAGACAAACGCAAGGCCAGCTTTGAATGTCGGCCGTGTTATAGGGGCAATATGCAGTGAGATTTATGATCGCGATGTGGCGATTGAAAACTTTGTCCCCGAGAAGTTCTTTAAAGTCGTCTCCGATGTCCCTGATGAATTTAAGCTCACGTCTAAAGAGACATTCCCTTTTGATCAAAAGGCTTCTGCTGAAGACTATGCAAACAGGCTTCAAGAAGGAGACAGCGTAGTTTCTTCTGTGGAAACAAGGAAAGTGAAGAAGAAAAGGCCTAAACTGTTTTCACAAACGGCGCTGCAAGCGGCGATGTCCAAACTGTGGGGCTATAAACCGGACAAGACTCTTTCCTTGGCACAGAGTTTATATGAAAAAGGGCTCATTACATACCCACGTACAAACACAGAATACGTTGCTACCGAAGAAAAGTCTTCTGTAGAGACTGCTCTTAATAGAATCAACAAAGATGGGAAGCTGGAATTTAGAACAGACAAAACCGTTTTTGATGACAGCAAGATAGAAGGACATAGCGCAATATATATTACCGGAAAGAAGCCAGAGGGTCTGTCTGAAGATGAAATGGAATGCTACAAAACAATTCTTTACAGATTCATGGCAGTATTTTGCAAGGAAGAATGCGAATACAGCAAAACTACCGTTGTTATAGATAATCCCTTGGAAACGTTTAAGGTATCTGGAGAGACTCCGATAACTTTCGGCTGGCAGGCTATGGATCTTCTCGCAAAGAAGAAGGAGGACAAGAATTCTTCGGATGATGAGGAAAGAATTCTTCCAAAGGTATCTAAGGGAGATGTTGTGGCGACGGACTTTAAGCCACACGAAGCAGAAACAAAGCCTCCAGCGCACTATTCTGTAGAATCCTTGGGAAAGTGGATGGAAAATCCGTTCAGAAAAGATGATGCAGATGATGAGGAACTGTATAAAAACGTTTTGGCGGGGCTTCAAATAGGGACAGAGGCTACAAGAGCCAGTATTTTGGCAAAAGCTGAAGAGAAGGGGTATATATCGCTCAAGAAAAAGACGTATTACATCCAGCCAAGAGGAAGGTTCCTTGTTGAGACCTGTAGAGGCCTGGGGATCGACTTTTCTAAAGAAATGACTGCCAATATGGGCAAAGAGCTTAAGGATGTAGGTAGAGGCGAGATTGGGATCATGGAGGTTTTGCGAGAAAACAGGCAAGAAATCACGCGAGTGATCCATGATAATAAGGAAGTTGCCCAAGATTCAGAAAAGTTTGGCGGAGAAGGCGAATATGTAAAGAAAGACAAGACGGGCCCCTCAATTTTTGAACCTACGGGAGAAGAAGTTTCCTTCAGTAAGGAGTGGGGTGGCCACACCTTTACAGACGATGAAATTTCAAGTCTGTTAAAAGGAGAAGTCATTTCCATCGAGATGGTTTCTTCAAAAGGCGAGAGGTATATCGTAGAGGGTTCTTTGAAAAAACAGAAGTATAAAGGCAAGACCTATTGGGGTTTTGCAAAAGAGATTCCTTCCCAGTGGTGCGGCCATGTGTTTACTGACGAGGAAAGAGACGCCCTCTCTTCTGGGAAAAAGATTTCGGCAAACGATTTTGTTTCAAAAGCAGGGAAAACTTTCGAGTGTGACCTCAGATGGAAAAATGGTTCGTTCAATCCAACCTTTCCTAAGAAAAAGAAGGAGTAAGTAATGAAAAAGAAACCTGTCAAAAGTGTAGTAAAGTACACCTCTAAAAGAGGCAGCGTCTATGAATTGAGAAACATCGACGGCGAACTTGTCTGTTTTGTTGGTGGAAAGAAAAGGCCAATCACAAGGGAAATTTCAGATCAGTTCTATGCAGAGCGTCCAGAAGGTTCCAGCTTTGCAGTATATATTGCAAGCCATTGCACCTTTTCCCCGGGAGGGCTTGGTGGTTTTGGCTGCATAATCACTGATAAAGAAGGAATGCCTGTAACAGAGCTTAGCGGAGGATATGAATCTTCCACAATAAACCGTGTGCTTCTCATGGGGATGATAAAGGCGATGGGTTTTCTTCCATCGAAAGCCGAGGTTGAAGTGATAACTGACTCGGATTATGCCCCGAACATAATGAACGGAGTTTATAGGAAGAAGTCCAATCTGGATTTGTGGGCAGGCTTTGAGACAGTTTCAAAAGACAAGAAGATAACCTGTAAAGAGGCAAAAACAGGTAACGAAAAAGATGCGATAAAGAAATGCATGAGTCTTGTTGAAGTCGCAATGTATTCAGAAGAACTCCATAAGGATCCGGGCTATGCCAATAGACAGCGTCCTGTAAAAAAAGTTTTTTCAGGAGACACCTTTGGATTTGGTCCCATGGAGGTCCCCATCAACATCGTAGGAGATACGGACAAAAGTCCCGAGATGACCAGCGCCGAAGAATATGCAGAGAAATTCGAAGTTAATCTGGAGTGTGCAGAGTCTTTGAAGGCTTTCTGGTCTGGAAAGTTTAAGTCATATAAAAGCTTTGCATCATTAAAAACTGGTGGGTCGGACAGATTCTCTGCGATGGATGCGGAGAGCCTTTATGCCGAATGCGGGGATGTTGCAAAGGGGAAAGTGAAGGAATTTCTTTCTGGCAATGACGTGTTGTCAGCACTTCGTTGGCATTGCAGAGGTCTTTCCATTACAGACAGCATCCGAAAAGTCCTTGTAAACAAAGATATTGCTGAAAAGTTGAACAGAAAGTGAGGGTTTATGCTTACACTACCAATAAAGAAACAGTATTTCGATCAGATCGTTGCCGGAGAAAAGTCGGAGGAATATCGTAGCCTTTCTACGTATTATATGACCAGATTCAGGAACATTGGGCTTCTGGACGAATCGGGTGAACCTACAGGAGATGTTGTATGGATCTGCCTTAGAAATGGCTATTCCTCGTCTTCCCCTTGTGTATATATTAACTGCAGTCTTGAAATCCGCGAAGGAAACCCGGTGTGGGGTGCTGAAGTCGGGGAGATGTACTATGTCCTTGTAATTCATGGCGTTAAAGAGTCTTTGAAATCCGAGGTCATGCGTGGAGAAATTGATTCTGTTAAAAGCTTCATTCTTGATACGAACATTCTTTTAAGCAACGGAAAAGACGCGTTGTATGGTTTTGACGATAACAATGTATATATAACAGGAACCACGCTGCAGGAACTCGATTCAAAGAAATCTCTCCCGGGGGAACTGGGTTTTTATGCAAGAGAGGTCATCAGGGAACTTGATCTTCTTCGTGAGAGGGGTGATTTGTACCATGGCGTGAAGATAGGAGAAGGTGTTTGCCGTGTCGAACCAGATGGAGTTGATGTAAATAACCTCCCTCTTGGATACTCCATTCAGGTCGCTGACAATCGAATAATCTCGACATGCATCCATCTTGCACGAAAGAGGGAAAACGAGACTTTCATCCTCGTAACAAACGATATCTCTATGAGGGTTAACGCTGATCAGTGCTTTAGAAACGCAGATGTCGAGATCGGCATTGACGGTTATCAAAACGAACGCGTTGGGGCAGAAGACGAATACTATGGATATGACATAGACGAGGCTGCCGATTACAACCTCATAAACAACCTTTATAGTGATGGAGCAAGCCCTCTAGGGAAGTATTCATATTTGAATAACCTTCAGTTTGTAATTCTTAAAAGCGGTCAGCAGTCAGCGATTGCTGTGAGGGTGGGCGATCATCTGGAACTTGTAAAGGATCAAACGTGTTATGGACTCAGAAAGACCTACAACGCAGCTCAAAAGATGCTTCTTTGGGGGCTTTTGGCTCCTGTGGAGGTTTGCCCCCTGGTTATTGCCAAGGGTGCTGCGGGAACAGGAAAGACTTTGCTTTCGGTCGCGGCTGGAATAGATGGCGTATATGACGAGAAGTACAACAAGGTCATGATAGGCAGATCAAATGTTGAAAACAGAAACGAGCAGGCTTACGGATATCTTCCCGGAAACATAGAAGAGAAGATGAGCCCTCTTATCGCTCCATTTAGAGACAACCTTGAGGTGCTTTTAAGAGGCGGGGAAAATTCAAAGGAAGACCCAAATCAGATACAAAGGCATATAGACGATATGATGGAGACGGTCCTTGAGGTGTGCCCCCTGGTATATATCAGAGGCCGTTCTATAAGCCATTCGTTTCTTATTCTTGATGAAGCGCAAAACACAAGCAGATCAGTTATCAGAGATGTGATCACAAGGGCTGGTCTAAAGAGCAAGGTTGTGCTTCTTGGTGATCCATCTCAGATAGATGCGACAACCCTTGATAGATTCTCCTGCGGGCTTGAGGCGGCATATGTCCAAATGAGGGGTATTGCGTGTGAAATCACATTCAAGGATCAGGAAAGCGTAAGGTCTGAACTTGCAAAGGCTGCAATAGAGCGCATGAAATAACGTTTTTGCAGTTCATAGCCTTTAATATTGTGGTAGCATATATAATACCTTTAAGGATAAAGTTTAAAATATACCGGTAAAAAAGAATACAAGCACAAAACTAGAGCAGGGGAAACCTTGCTCTTTTTGCGTGCAAAAAAGAAAGGAGGACGTTATGGCTATAACAATCGGGATTCTGCCGACAATCGTTTTGATTATGGCGGTAGGTTTCTACTTTGAGATCGAAAAGAGGGAGGATGAATATGCCGAATGGAAAAAAAGAGGTTTTGAAGACCTCGATTTTATGGATGACATTGATTTTCGGAGAGATGGTGACGAGGAACTGCCTGTTCCCGTATATCTCAAAGACAAGAGCAGTGTTAGTCTTCCAAAACGAAGTGCTTGACTGGGCGAATGAATTTGAACGTGTGTGTCCTCCTGGGGGTGACTACCTTTTGGAGATAAGAGAATTCACACTCAAGAAGCTCAGAGAAAAAGGCTTTCTTAAGGAAGATAAACCCAAATCTATTCCTTCGGATGCTTTAACAAAAGAGGAGTTCGAAAAAACGGTGCAGATGAAAGCACAGTTTGATGATAGGTCTCCTGAAATTGTTGCGGAAGAGAATTTGAGTAGACTTGGGCACGCATGTGTTGATTGCTGTTTTCCTGTGAGTATCGATGGGAATAACGGAGTTTGCAGTTGTTGCAAGAGTCCAAATTTCCTTGAGACGATAGAAGACAGAAACACGTGTGAAGAATGGCGACTTCGTCATGAAATAAAAATAGGGTAGAGGGGTTATCCCTCTATCCTATGGATAAGGAGGAAACAATGAAAATAATATTTTACGAGAAGGGCGTTAATGACGAGCCTATTGTTCTCGGGAATGTAGTTGTGAACGGAACCATTGCAAAGAATCGCAAAGGGTTTCTCACAACAATCGACCTGAACCTTAGAAACTTTCTTTCTGAGTATCTTGGAGAGACAGTCCTTCAAACGGGTGTAAGGCAGATTCGCTTTTGCGGAGATTTCTGGTCTTCGTGGCAGCAGAAGAAGGGCGTAAAGGAGGATGTTTTCACATCTGGAATGCGCAGTTTCACAATTGGTGGACGAACTGTTGCTGAAGATGCTGTTCTTTGGCCAGAAGATCCTGTGGTCCTTTGTGATAAGGGTAAAACGGACATGTATGTAGGCGTAGATGTCTTCGATGAAGGCTTTGTGCTTAAAAGCACCGCTGCCGTCACAAATATTCTTGGAGGACATTCAGACGCATATTTTGAAAAGATCACAGCCAAGAACTTCAAGATGTCTGATCGAGATTATGCCAAGGTATTCAAGAACGAATCTGCACTCAAGAAGTATCTCCTCGAAAAGGAGCATGTGTTCACAGAGATGTGCTCCAGAAACGGGTGGATGTTCTCTTGGGAGCCTGCGAGCAGGCTCTATGTTCAGGGACGCACCAAAAATCTTTCTGGAAAGGTCTTTGACGACATTCAGGAAATTCTTGATAGGATCAACAGTGCAGATGAAGAAATTCCTTCATACAATTTCGGAAGCACGCCTGAAGACGAGGCTGCAATTCGGATGGAGGAGCTTGATCTGTGGGCTCCGGTGAAGAGAGATTTTGCCAGAGGTAAGCTCTATATGTCTGAGTTTGGCGGCGTCCAGTATGACCTTAATGAAGAGGCCAAGGAAGCTGTCAGGAGAACTGAAGAGTTTGGTCTTCCATACCACGTTGTAAGGACCAACAGTCCTGAAATGGGTGATATGTATGCAGTACTGTATGTATCTAATTACAGGATGGACTGGGATGGCGAAAGACTCGATCCGAGAGATGGCCTGATAATCGCTAACGTCTACAACGCTTCAATGGGTATCGATGAGATCGGGACCATTGCAGTCAAGAAGGCTAATGGCGGTCTTCAGAGAACAGCTTAGGAGGTGCGATATGGACAAGCTTGATCTTATCCTGGACGCTTGTGAGGAATTTGATCGCAGATGGAACGAAGAGCATTCTTGTGATTCGAGCTTTATGCGTGACCAGTTTCATGATGAGATTGTCCGGGAAAGAAAGGCATTCGTTGTCGAGTATATCCGTGAGTATTACGAAGACGCAATGTCAAGAGAAAGATAACCGCGGTGTCTGCCTTTCTGGTGGGCACTTGTGTAAAACGTCAGGAGGTAGACATGGCTAAGAAAAAGAAGAAGAATCGTTACGGTGATGTTGTTGATGGGAAGCTTGTAATCGATGTGAATAAAATCCATCGTGATAATGCAGATCATTCGGTAACATTCAGAACCGGACGGTATATGACTGAGAAAGATCGGCCAAGAAGAAAAAGGTGGTCTGTAGATGACTACTAATATCAGATCTAGAGCCTCATTTTTGAGGCTCTTTTTTTTGTGAAAATGAGGAAATGCTGGATATAACAATATAGAGGGTTATCACAATTTTAAGAAAACTCAGGAAAAATGACCAAATATTTGACTTCTAAAGCCAGTGGTGGTAATTTAAGGGCAGAAAGGAATTTCAAACAAAAAACAACTGAATATCATAACTCCCAAGAGTTCGAGAATGAAAGGAAGGTGCGAAATGCAAGAAATAATCATGACGAATCATGGAAGACAGAGAATAAAGGAGCGATGCGGAGTTCGAAAATCATGTGCCGAGAAAGTCGCGGAAAGGGCTCAGCAAAGAGGTGTTGAGAGAAGCCAGACAAAAGGCTCTCTAAGAAAATGGCTCGACGAAAAGTACATAAGCGGTGAAGGGGAGAACGGGACGATCTGGATATACCAGGAAAAAGCATTCATCTTTACAAAACAGAATGTGTTGGTAACAGTTCTACAGCTACCGGCAGAACTGGCGAGAAAGGCCAAAACGAATACATGCAACTGAATAAGGGAATTACCAGAGATTATTTGGAGGTTTGATCATGGCAAACAGAACATTAAGAAAATTCGATGGACCGCTTTCAGAATACGCTCTCAAAAAACCACAGTTCTTTGTAAAAAAGAACAAAACAAAACTCATAGAACTTTGTGGGGCCTTTGAGATCGGGAAGATATGTGTAGGCTTTAGAACCTACGATGCGAATGCACAGGCGGATAAAAAGACAAACGGATCGATAGATTTCTTCTTAGACATAGCAGAGTTTGAACTTCTCTGTCACAACATTCTTTCAGGAAATCTTACAGGGAAGCTTAACAAGGGGATGCAGGTAGATCCGTTTTATAAGGGAAGCCCCAGAAACGGACAGAACATATCCAGGGTCATGAGCTTTACAAAGGCGAACATGGGAATATTCATAACGGTTCACGAAGGCCCGGGGAGACTCACACAGACAGGCGCTATGCAGCCAGCATACGACCTCAAAGGAGACGATCACGTAAAAATAAGCGCAATGCTCACTCCGGAAGAACTCAAATCCTTTGCTCTGCAGGGGGGAAGAGCGTGCGACTTCTACTACGATCATTATTTCGGAAGAGAGGTTCCTGTTGAGGCTTCGGGAAACGACAGGGGAGATGGAGGCGTTGAGTTCTAATGATAAATAAAAATGCACATGTGTGCAGGCACGCTGTTGATGGAGATAAAGGGTGGATGTGCTCCTGCTATAAAAAGATTTACTGCAAGGCGCAGGAGCATATTTACTCTGACAAAGGAGCCCTTGTAGGTGCAATGTGCTCCTATGTAACAGAAGCTGTTGGAAATAAGCCGGAGGGGCTGGAGGATTAATAAAATGACAAACAATGCATACGAAGAAGTCCAGGAACTTAAGCCCATTATGGACAGTATTAACGAGGATATGGGCTGCGTTAAGTCTAACGGGGGGTTATTGGATGCCTTTTAAAAGTCTACGGGAGTTTTTTAAGGCCGTTACAACTCTTGGATATGCCTCTCAGTTAAAGGCTCTTGGAGAGCCTGTAGAGATTCTTGGCGACTCAAACAAACAACGTGTGAAACAACTCAAAATTTTGTCCCGGAAAGAGTTTTTCAAAAGAGTCTCAAGGACGAGAACTTTTAAGGCAGGGCAGGAACAATGCCTAAAAGATATGAGAAGAAAAAATTTCGAGGAGGAGAACTAGAATGAACGAGTGTTATGCAAGGAAGAAAGACTGGAATGTCGCAAAACAGAAGTGGGAAGATTCGGACATCTCGTGTGGCGCGTTAAAGGACGTGGAGTTCGATAAGATCTTCAAGAAAAACGAGTGTGGGACGAACATGTGCCCATTCTTTACGCCGCTAAGGGAACTGGAGGAACCGACATGGTAGAAAAGTTCATAGGTATAAGAACAAATCGAGATGCCGTGAAAATGGCGATAAGGTTTCTTAGGTGCAGTTTTTTAAATAATCCGGAATTGTCTGTGATGAATACTGAGTATGAAGGGAACGAAGATAGGATTGGGTTCCTGTTTGGATCAGATTTCTTTGCAGAGATATACAACGGGGAGAATGTTCCTTCAGAAGAAGCCTTGTATGAGTCTGTAAAGAAGAATAATTTTTTATTCCAGGGAGTTGCTTCGTTTGACCCGTTGGATATGGATAGAGTCGTGCTTACTGTGATTCCTTCAGACAAGGACCATGTTGCGCTGATTTGCAATCAGCCGTTTGGAATAACGGGAAATGAAGGAAGTTCTAATATAGATGCTTTGGTGAAGTATCTGTGTGAGATATAAGGAGAGGGGTAAATCTGACCGGGGGGAGCTATGCAGTTACTAGAGCACAACAAAAAAACTTTACAGGAGGTCGAGGAATACGCAAAGAAGGGTTCTTCTTGCTGCGTAGTGAATGCTTGCGGTTCTGGCAAAACGTCCATAATGGCGGCATTCTTAAAGAACCATCCAGAAAACTCTTTTCTGATTCTGACTAAGCAAAAAAATGCGAAAAAGTATTATGAACAATGCGACGACGTATTCAAGGGAGATAATGTCTGTATAGTCACATACAGCAAAATGTGCGTGGATGTTAAGACTGGAAACTTTTCTTCTTATAACGCAGATTTTTATCTTGTGGATGAAGCTCACTATGTTGGTGCTTTAAGCTGGGGTGCAGCCTTCAACACACTCACCGATATGTTCAAACCGTTGCTTATTGGTCTTACAGCTACCCCACAAAGATTCAAAGACCAAGGAACAGACCGTACTATTGTCACAACTCATTTTGCAGAGAACATTGCAGGTGGTTATTCAACAACTGAACTTGAAAAGAGGGGCGTGTTCACTGAGCCTGAATATATTCCAACCATATACAATATGGAACAGCTTATCGAAGAACAGTTAGAGAGACTCTCTGAAAGTGATCTTGATGACAAAAGAAAAGAACAGTTGTCATCCAAACTTTTCGATACCCTTTTGGAGTGGGAAGAAAAAGGAGAGCCGTCAGCAGTAATCCAAAAGCATCTTCCAGACTATATGTACAAAGAGCACTGCAACCGAATTTTAGTATATGTCGAAAGTATTGAAATGCTACATGAGAAAAGAGCTCTTGTTGAAAAGTGGATCCATGACACCTTTCTTGATAAGACATTGCAGTCTTACGAATATACATATATGAATGAGGAGAGTGAGTTTGCCAACTTTTTAGAAGAGGATAACACAGACATAAAAGTTCTCTTTTCAATAGACAAAATCATGGAAACAGTTCATATTGATGACCTTCGTGTAACGATTATGCTAAGGCCCTCTGTATCAAACAGAATTATCACCCAGCAATTTGGTCGAATCAACAACATCACAAATAAAAACAAACCTCTTATCGTCGATATGGTCAACAATCTTTCCCAACTTGACGCTATAAATCACAATATAAAAGGTCTTAAAGGCCGTGATCATGCGGAAAATGATGACGAGAAAACTCTCAACATTCATATCCCTCATTTAAAACGTGCATCTCATGTTTTCTCGGAAATTGACAGAGCTCTTTGTAGATTCAAACCATACACCTATAAAGGTTTCACCGGTTCGCTACATGATATTTGCGAAATCCACTCAAAAAGGCTTTCAGATGTTAAGAAGATACTGAAGTTTCATACTCTCGATGAGACTATGGAGATTGCTCATACCAGACACTACAAAGTTGATCAATCAGTTATTGACGAAAGCATTTTTTTACCAGATTGCGCCCCAACAGAAGAGCAAGAAAAATATGTTGAAGATCATCTTGAGCTTTACATAAGATATTTAGACAGAAAATCTATCGAAGACGATGATATAAGGCAAAACCTGTTCTTTCTTTTTCGTTCGTCTATAGTGGAATATTGGCACTTAAAAGATGCCCCTCATGTTTTTAATCACCGTATAGTCCAGTCTCTCCACAGAGGATACATTCGTGCACTAAGGACAAAAACACGGCATTTAGCCCATGTGATAAATAATAATCATCTTGATGGTTTAAAGATACATGAAGAATCCCTTGCTGCCTGTCACAATCACTGGAACGAAATCACCAAAGAACTGCTTCAAGGCCATCTGGCTCAGCTCACTAGTAGAGAACAGGCTGTTCTCATTTCACGTTTCGGCCTTGAAGATGGCGAGCCAAAGTTGTTAGAAGATGTTGGCAAAATCTTTGGAGTATCAAGGGAGCGAATTAGGCAAATAGAAGCAAAAGCGATAAGAAAGCTCAAACATCCATCAAGAATTGGAGGGTTGGATTGTGGAACTATCCTTGAAGAACTTGATAACTCAAAGCCTGAAGTAAAAATCTTTTGAATCCCAATAGAAAGGAGGCTCCTTAGGGGCTTCGACACACAGGTTCTTTCCTTTATGCTCATTTGTAGGAGGTGATCTATATGAATAAGGTCTACGGTTACATCAACAATAACAACAACTGCGGACAGCTTCTCGGTTCTGTTGTCCCCCTTGGCGCATATGCAGGGCGTAGCTTCGACAGAATCTTTACGATGGCGAAGATCGTTCGAACCAACAAAGGACGCATGCTTCCTTTATCTGCTCTCCAGGACGGTGCGCAGCAGCTCATGGAAGCAGTAACAGCTGAGGATGTAATTATAACATCAACGCTGACAAACTTCTCTCTCGACTTCGTATCCGCCTTACTGACCGTTGCAGAATTCGACAGAATGAATGTGAGAGTTATAGCCCTTCAAGAGGAATTCGACTCTTACGGCGAAGACGGCCAGGCGCTTATTGGAGCATTGCCCACGATGCACAAGTTCAGAAAAAATTCATACAAGGCAAGGCGCAAAAACAGACAGGCCGGTATACAGCGAGCCGCGGCTCAGGGCAAGTATAAGGGCCGACAGGCATACAGCCCGGAAGACTTTCCGAACTTCAGGAAACTTTACGACAAGTACATGTTCCGCAAGATCGGAAAAGGAGAGTTTGCGAAAGAGCTCGGCGTAAGCCGTCCGACCCTTGATAGGTTGTTGGAGAAATTTACAGCACCGAAAGGATTTATGTAATATGGCCTACACAAGAAAAAAAGTTAAAGGCATTGATAATATTGCTCGCATATCTTGGTCAGAATGTGCCTTTGATATGATGAGGGAAGAAGAATTGAGTAAAAGATTTAACTCCCTTCCCGAAAACGTTCGGCTATCGATTCTTGAGAAAAGAAGAACTGCAGAAAAAAGCATATGTGATATAGAAGAGGCTTTTGAGAATTTTGAAAAACATTTTACAGATGCTTTTTATTGCTATAATGGGGATAAAAAACCTCCATCACACATGACAAAATCTGAGATAAACATAGACAATATAATAGAAGCCATCGAGGCTTTATATACCGCCTATTCTCACTATATGTCATCCTTACGCTGTCGTTCAAGGTGGATGGCGGAAGAAACTCTTTGCACTACAATTATTCCCAGGGTCGCTTACGACCTTCTTTATTCAGAAAGAAATATAATCGATGCAGCAGCCTGTAGAATCGAGTGGCTTTTACCAAACGATCTTAGTTACGAGACTGAGCCTTCTCCGGCATGGTATGCAATACTCATTTCAAGGATAGCTGACGAATGGAATAAAAGATTCTACAACAAACGAAAGATAAAGGTAAATGAAAATCTCAAAGGAGTTATTACTCTAATTAACGAATATGAAGACGAAGACAGTTTTCGTAACGCTGCTTATAGCAACCTCGACAACCTCATATTTCCAATAACCGATAATTTTGATATGTTCTTGCTAGATGATACCTTGAAGTTTTTAAACATCATTCACCCTGGTGAAACAGAGCAACGCTTTATAAATGAGGTTAAAACTCGTTGTAAGTCAATTTACAAGGAAATAGTAAATAAGGAGAACTCCCCCGAAAATGCATATCAAGCGGAACAACTTTCACATATTCTTTCTTTTATACGTCTGTCGAAGAGATCTGGTAACATTCTCGACTATTCCGAAGAACAAGAACTTAAACGTAGATCAAACCAAGAAATAAAACATGTGTTTATAGATCCGTTTTATCAAAGACAATTTCAATTAGGGGACCGCACTGTTTATGAATTCCACGATGGAAAAACAACTATATTGGGGTTTTACAGTCCTTCTCCAATTGGAAGAATCGGTTCGAAGGCCCGACTTTCAAAGAAGGCTGATTTAGTCAATGATTTCAACGGCGCAGTTATTGTAGACGACGATATTCTTTCCCTTTTAAAAAGAGTTCATGAAGCCTTCAGTTGTTCCAGCATGGAATTCAAGGGACGAGCGTTACTTGCTTCTATGAACATTTCTTTCGAACCGGAAAAAACGTTTGATGAGTGTCGAAACAAGCGGCTCCTCCCCTTTGATTTATATTTCAAAATAGGGGGAAAACATTGTCTCGTAGAGTTTGATGGAGAGCAACACTACAAGCCTATAGAATACTTCGGGGGAGAAGACTCGTTTAAAAGGACTCAAGAAAATGATAACATCAAGACTCAGTTTGCTAAAGAAAACGGTTTCGAACTTCTGAGAATAAAATACGACGAGGATGTACAAAAGAAATTATTTGACTTTATCAATGCGATTAAATAAGGACCCCAAGCATTATGTTGAAGGGGAAGCAAAACGGATTTAACATAAACAAGCAAAAACCTTCTTGAACTGTCGCTTGATTAAGAAAGGGGAAGTAGAATGACAGAAAGACTGATCCAGCACGAAATCCATGAAGAAATGCAGAATTCCTACATAGATTACGCCATGAGTGTTATTGTAGGAAGGGCTCTGCCAGACGTCAGAGATGGGCTGAAACCCGTTCATAGACGCATTTTATTCGGTTTAGACACTCTTGGAATCAGATCAGATAAACCCCACAAAAAGTCTGCTCGTATCGTAGGGGAGGTTATGGGCAAATACCATCCCCATGGTGATTCTTCTATTTATGATGCGATGGTAAAGATGGCACAGCCCTTTGCAACAAGATACCCACTGGTAGATGGCCATGGAAACTTCGGATCTATAGATGGAGACGGGGCTGCCGCTCAGAGATACACAGAAGCGCGCATGTCAGCTCTTTCTGAGCAGATGCTTAGAGATATCGATAAAAACACGGTCGATTTCATCCCTAACTTCGACGAAGAAGAGAGGGAGCCTGTCGTGCTCCCATCACGCATACCTAATCTTCTTGTTAACGGAAGCAGCGGTATTGCAGTAGGGATGGCAACATCTATTCCTCCCCACAATCTTGGAGACACGGTAAAGGCTGTCGTTAAGATGATCGACAACCCTGATATAGATATAAATTCACTTATTAAGGCAATAAAGGGCCCAGATTTCCCTACAGGTGCTCAAATCCTTGGGAAAGAAGGCTTTGAAGAAGCATATAGAACTGGTCAAGGGAAACTTCAGGTACGCGCAGTATCACATTTTGAAGATGGCAGCAGGGGTAGGTCAAAGATAGTATTCACAGAGATTCCATATCAGGTTAACAAGGCCAAAATGCTCGAAAAGATGGGGAATCTAGTAAGAAATCAGAAACTCTCCGGCATCGCGTCCATACGTGATGAATCAAGTAGGGAGGGCATGCGTATAGTTGTGGAGGTAAAAAGAGAGTCAGATCCTCAAAAGGTTCTGACGGATCTATATAAGCTCACGCCTCTTCAGGACACATACAGCATGATCCTCCTTGCTCTTGTGGATGGACGCCCTAAAATTCTCAATCTGCAGGAAATTATATCCGAATATCTCAAGCATCAGAAGGTTGTAATAACAAGAAGAACGCAGTTCGAGCTTGAAAAGGCAGAAGCCAGACTTCACATCGTAGAGGGCCTGCGTATTGCTCTTGATAACATTGACGAGATCATAAAGACCATAAGAAAGAGCCATGATGATGCTAAAGAACGCCTGATGAAGAAGTTCAAGTTGTCAGAGATACAAGCGCAGGCGATTCTTGACATGAGGCTTGCACGTCTACAAGGCCTTGAAAGAAAGAAGATTGAGGAAGAATACAAGGCGTTGAAGAAGAAGATAAAAGAACTTAAGGCGCTGCTGAAGAACGACAAGCTTCTCATGGGCGTAATTAAGGAAGAACTTCTCGACATTAAAAAGAAGTGGGCAGATAAGAGACGCACAGTGATCACAACAGGAGAAGTTGATTCATCAAACAATGTAGAAGTAACAGAAGAAGAAACTCAGATAGTCTTTACAAACAAAGGTTATTTAAGAAAGATTTCCAAAGCATCACGAATAAAGAAGGTCATGAAAGATGGAGACTTTGTGCGAAACTCGTTTGTGTGCAGCTCTGATGATTCAATCATGATATTTACCGAAACAGGGCAGATGTATAAAATCCTTGCTTCGGAGATCCCGGCAAATCCAAGTTCATCTAAAGGGACTCTTGCTTTTAAGCTTCTTGGGATTCCCAGGCAAGAAAGGATCGTGGAGATTATGCCGTACACGGAGCTGAACAAGAAAAAGAACGTAATTATAGCTACGGCCGATGGAATGATAAAAAAGAGCGATATTTCAGAGTTCGACATCAAAAAGAGAACAGGTGTGCCTGCAATCACTCTTAAGGGCAAGGATAAGGTAATCACAGTATTCCGTACATCTGGCAACGAAATCCTTTTCTTTGCAACAAGAGACGGAAAAGGTATAAGTTTTCAGGAAAAAGAGGTAAGACCAGTTGGAAGGACCGCCAGTGGGGTGAGAGCCGTTACTCTTGAAAAAGACGATGAAGTTATAGCAGTGCTGTCTGTCAACAAAACATCCAGCATCGTAACACTTACAAAGAAGGGATATTCGAAGATTGTCTCAATGAAGGAGTTCAAAGTGCAGGCAAGGGGAGGGAAAGGCGTGCTCCTCTGCGACAGAAGGCACCTGAAACATACCGAAGATTTTGTGGGTGCATTTGCTCTAGAAGAAGATTCTATAGAAAAGGGGTCTCTCATAATTATCACAGATGACGGGATCGAGCAAACCCCCTATACAAAGATCCCAAAAATGAAGAGAGGGGACAAGGGCGAGCCAGTATCAAAGGAAGATGTCCTTAAAGCATGGCAAGCTGATTAACCTCGTAGCACTTCCGTGCTAAGCCATTCACTCTCAGGGCGAGCAATAAGCCTTGAATCCATGTAAGCCATTTGAAGTGTAAGGATCGTTTCTCCCTGGTATACTTCAGATGGCTGTTTACTTACCACGAGTGCCACGCTGGCTTTTTGGTTTTCTTCAACGTCATAGGGGTCCAAAACAAGCGGGAGGATCAGGCTTACGGTGTTTTGCGCAGGATAATATATTGGGACTGCTGTTCTGTAGTTCCATTCACATCTTTTGATGGCGGTGTCTACCGCAGCCTCTATAATTATCCAAAGACGTCTTCTGATATCCAGTGTGTCTCTAACGTAGTTTTTGAGCTCGTAAAAGTCTCGTTCTTTATAGGCTGTTTTAATACGGTCGATACAGTGGGGGTCATGCAGACAGTTTTTCTCAAGAAAGCTCCTTGGGAACCTGTCGATGTTGTCTATAAGAATGTGTTCCTCATCCAAAACGATTTTATAGCTCGTATTAAGAGTGAGGTCTGCTATATCCAGGTTTCTAATGTAATTTACTTTAGCGGGAAGTTCCTTAAAATTGGCTGCAATTGACTTTCCAAGCCCTCCGTTATTATTTCTGGAGCCTTTCCCTGAAACAGCAAAACCAAGAAGTTCATATTTATTCCCGCGGCCAAGGCTTTTGCCGGTCGCAGGCTTGATGCACGCATATATTGGTTGATACATACTGTCTACAAGCCCTGTATTAAATATGTGAAATGTTGCATCCTCAAAATCCGGTTCTTTGATCAGATCCTGCAAAATGGCGCCGTAATATGCATAACTGATATACGAGTCCAATATACGGAAGTGAGGCCCCCAGTTTTCAGTAAGAGCCAGCTTGGCAAGATCTTTGTAAGACTGATCCCAGTCAGGGCAATAGATGTCTTTGCGCAAAACTTCGTGGATATTCTTTGACTTTACTCCAGCAAACTCGACAAACCAAATACCTTCATTCCTGTTGTCGGGTCTTATGCCCAAAAACACGGGAGCCTTTCCTATAGGGCCGTCTGAAGCAAAACTCGTCTGCAGAGACCATGACTTGCCTGTTTCCTGTATGAAACGATGTTCTTTATATGCTGTCTCATAATCCAACCTAAGCCGTTCCAAAATCTTACTGTCAGATAAATCAGAGAACTCTCTCAACTCTTCGATCCTTGCGGGAGGGATTATGAAATATTTCTTTGAGAACTTTTCAGGGAAAGGGTAGGGGGTAGAACCTTTTAGCTCTTGGAAGTGTTTGTTTCTAAGTGATCTCCCTGCGGTCATGTTAAAGGAAATAATTTTTCCCGTAAGTTCTCCGTTTTCTCTGCTAAGTTCAACGGTGCAGGGATAATATGGTTTGAGCCGTGCGTCGGCTTCGTCTATTTTGATATGAATGTTAGCAGAGGGTGCAACCTGGACAATGATTTCCGAATCCGAAATCTGTGTGATGTATCCGTATGCATATTTGGCTTCAGAACTGTATATCTTATCGATTGAGTCAAGGACATCAGTCCCCTCAGGCTGCCGTGAAAAAGAAAACTTCGGAAGATCGCTCGGGAGTTTCCCTGTAACGACTGCCCAGCAGTAGTCTCCAGGGGTGCTCATTCCTCTTGGGATAAAATTTTCTCCACGTCTGAAAGTTCTCTCCATTGCAGGTAAGTCAAAGACAACCATATGGTCCGCTTTTAAATGCTCTTTATACACGATAAAGACGTATTGTCCTGTTATTGCGCTTGTGATTGGGTTGAATAAAGCCATTTATTTTCCTTTCCGTGTTTTTACAGTCTTGTTGGTATATCTGTTCTTGCAACCAGGTAGTCGATAGAGACATTGAAAAAGTTTGCCATTTCCACAACTGTGTTGATGGATGTATTTCTTCGCCCACATTCGATAGATTGGACCATTGATTCGGAAATGCCAATATGTCGAGCTAGATCCTTTTGGGTGAGGTTGTTTGCGATTCGGAGTTCTTTTACTCTGGTGCTTAGGTTTTTGATCATGATAGTTCTCCTGATTTTCTCAAAATAACTATTCTTGGTTTTGCAAACGGTTTTAGTCTGCGTATTGGCCGGTGTTATGTTTTACATATGTCTTTCTTGTGCACAGCATGATATTTCCCTCAAACGCTAGGTATAACTCGTTCTGGGGGATATTGACACTACTCGTACTATGAGTACAATACTATTATACTTGTACTCTAAGTACGTGCCGATCATATGCTTATTGATATTGTAAATCATCTTTATACCCCTTGCAAGAAAGAAAGGGGACTTTATGGACATCAAAACATTTGATAAAGAATGTCGTAAAGAAATCATGAAACGGTATCACGAGATGTTAAAAGAAAAGGGGAGGGGGCATATCAGTTTAAGTGATCCAATGCCAGAAGACGCAAGGCTTAAAAGTAGCAGAACAATAAACGGAGTTCAGACAGAGCCTCTGGCGGATCATATAAGCGAAAGTTTATCAAACATGACGGAACGCGAGCAGGCGATCATGCTGCTGTATTACATGGCAGGCTTCACTGAACAGGAGACAGGTGAAATCTTGAATCTGTCAGTGGGAAAGGTTCATTATAGCCGGTTGAAGGCATTAAAAGAATTGAAAGGGGATTAGAGATGTTAGATAAGGATATGATCGGTATGTACATGAAGAGGGGAAAAGAGTGTATGAAGGCTATTGAAGAGCACTATTTTTTGTTACTTGAAAGTGAATCTTTAGATGCTCCCTGCATGAGAAAAGCGATACATGATGCTTTGGAGAACTTGGGCCAATATAAAAGCGCCTCATAAGAATGAGGCGCGGGTTCCTCCTCAGTACATTTTGAACTGTCCCTTTTTCCGCATTCGAGCGAACTGGCTGACAACCTTGTCTCTGGCTATCCCAAGAGCGGAAGCGATTTCATCATAGGATGAACCGTTTTCTCTCATGGCTTTAACCTTAAGCCATTCCTTGTCTGACCAGTAATGGCGTTTTCTGCCATCCGGACCCGTCAGCGTCACTGAATCCTCCCGAAGGTGACGTTCGAAGCATGGAGTGTATCCTGTGCTCACGATAGTGAATTCGGGCTCCCTTGTCGAAGGGGTGCTCCTCATCACCAGTCCGGCTTTCCTTCTCGTTTTGCCGAAGGGGATGTAGAGAATAGGTCTGGCGAGTTCACCCGGGGCCCTTTCTCTGACTTTGACTTTCGGCAAGGTTTCCTCGTCAGAGAATATAAGCATAATTCTCTGGTTTGCGGCAACCTTCATTTTGGCGATAATTCTTTTCGCCGTTTCTAGAAATTTTTTCATCGTTTTTCCTCCTATGAAGTTCCGGAATTAGCGGAGTATTTTGACACACAAAAAGAGCCACTTCGGGCTCTGGATTTGTATGGTTATTTGGTTTTAAATCTATAGATTAACAGTCATAATTAAACTGTGATTATATTATATACGCTTACATGGCAGCAGGTATGCAATTTTAAAATTTACATCGTATAGGCACGTTGAATAACTACATTCCCGCAATCATGGGTGTCCCAAATCATCTGATCCTTCACAACTGTTATATGGGTGGGCAATATTACAATATAGGTGGTGTCTTTTTTTGCATATTTTTCAGCAAACTCACCTGCGGTGATCCCTGCAGAAATGCTCGCGTATTTATTATATTCAGTTTTGTCGATGGGAGAGAGCCCAAGCTCATCTTGTAAGTACACCTCTGTCCCAGACATACTTGTGTCATAATCGTCTTTTTCCACATATCCTTGAAAGGTGCTCCCGGTCTTAAGGTAATAATCCATGTCAAGTCTTATTGTGTCCTCCCATGAAAGGCCCAGGAATAAGGACATGGCTCTATATATGCAGTCTCCGACGTTTCTTCCCTTAGGATTTGCGTTATAATAATAAAATCGTTCCATACATCCTCCGCTATTTTTTCTTTATCCAATATCCGTGAATTCCAAAGCCCTTATTTAAGAGATGTGCCCCAATAAATTTCTTTTCTTGTGTATCGTATGTTATACAATAAGCTGACGAGCAGAGGAGCATCACATATCTTTCTGTTGTATCAAAGTCGATAGAGTCAACTTCTGTCACATACGGTCTTTCATCAAGCTTCTTATAGATGCAACCGAAATGCTTTTTTAAGATTCTCTTGGCCGCCGCTTCGTCGATTTCGGAAAATGCGTGCGATATTTTGTCTTCCACAATTATGTCGCAGATTTCCTCATACGTTGTTTCCGGGAAATGTCTTTTCACCATCTGCATAAAGTGATCAAAACGTCCGATCTTTCCGTGTGGGTTCAGGTTTTCAAACTTAAACTTTGAAGGATCGGAATTCAGGTATTCCTCCGGAACAATCTTCAGTTTCCAAAAGTATGGGGAGTCTTTCCAAGACTCATTGTTAGCATTATTATCTTTCATGGCTACATTATGCGCACATGTAAGGTTGAAAGTCAAATTTTCGGCTATTTTTCCGAAGTTTTCTTAAAATTTAATCAGACTCAGAAAAGAGGGAAGAGGAAACTACGGCTGCTTTCATCTTGTTTTTATCAGATTGTCTTGCATACCTCTTTTGGGTTGTCTCAACGCTGGAGTGACCAAGAGCAGAGGCTACGAGGTAAATGTCGCCGGTTTCCTCGTAAACATGGGTTCCGTAGGTAGATCTGAATTTATGTGGGGTGACGTGTTTGCCAATACATGCTTTTTTGCTGTATTTCTTAACCATCTCTTCAACAGATCTAACGGTAAGCCTGGAATGATTATATGAGATGAAGAGGGCGTCTGTTGAGGCTTCGTCAGGCTCCAGAGAGTCTCTGTCATCTTCCCAGTAAGATTCTATGGCTTCTTTTACTTCTTTACCAAAGAATACACGATCCTCATTGCCACCTTTTCTGACAATATGAAGGCACATGTCGACCATATCCACATCATCTTTATCAAGCCCTACAAGCTCAGACACCCTGATGCCTGTGCCAAGAAGGGTGAGGAGGATCGCCTTGTCACGACTCTGTGTAAGGGCGCGTCTTTTGTTAAGAGGCTTTCCTGGGGTATCCGGGGTCTCCACAGCTTCAATAAGCTGAGAAATTTCTTTTGGGGTAAGTGTTGTGATTTCCTTTTTGGGGATACTTGTCTTTTTGAATAGCGATGCAGGGTTTGTTTTAATATCTCCAGTCTCTGCATAGAATTTATAAAATCCCTTCAAAGTCGATATCATACGGGCTCGTCCATTGGGGTTGTAATCTCTGCTGGCAACGAATTCTCTGAGATCCTTTATATTGAGAAGATCCAACATGTCGACAGAACATTTTCTTATGTCTGCTTTACTGAAACCGGCAGAGTTGGCCAGATAATCAAAGAATGTGTGCAGATCTCGAGCATAGCTCAGGATCGTTGCTGAAGATTTGTTTTCTTCCTTAAGTGCAACAATATAGTCCTTTACAAAGTACGGCATATCTTTTATAAGCAGCTCTACGTATTCAAGGTTCTTTCTATCTCTTTCTGTTCTGTATGTGCGCTGACTCATAATTTCCTCCTTGTTTGGCATGGCCGGATGCTGTTTAAAATGTATGTGTGTGATTGCTGTGTGTTTCAGTACGCTTAGAAACGTATTTTGAGGATGTCTGGTATGACCTCCCTATAAAAAGGCGCTTAAAACGAAAATTAGAGCCTCGGCAATCTCTATGTGTTGAAATTTCAACGTTTATGGCCGTTCGCTATGATTGTGATCCAAAACAGAAGGCCGATTCAGGCTATAGGTGGCCCTGGAACAAATTCTTGTGTAGTTTTGGGATATGTAAATTAAGCAAACGTTACTTAGCTTAATTAACGGGATCCTTAATAAAGAAAATGTCCGAATATTTAATTAAGCAAACATGCCGTTGCAGCCGTTCAAGGTATTGACCAAATAACATACGCCGAGTTCTCTAAGCATCTTTCTTGCGCGTTTTCATAATTATACCTATTCTCCCATTATATGTCAATACTTATAACCATAAATCAACATTATGCGCAATAAGTTCTATTTCCATATACTTCCACAATACTCATTAACTATCACTTCTGCGCTTATCTGCGTCCCGTTATAGACGTAAAAAAATAAGAGTAAGTTATGTATTACTTCTTGTGCTCCGAGGTTTGCAATCATCTTTTCTGCGAAAAACGTATCTAAAAAAAGGCCTTTTCAAAAGGCCTTTTCCTTAGATAATTATACTCCGTACTCGATATCTTTTTCTTGCATAAACTCATCGAGGTCATTTATGAAGGAAAGAACTACCAGGCGGTCTTTTTCATTGAAGAGGTTTGTTATCGGAGCTTCCTTATACATCCCTCTCGTCATCTTCAAAATGTCGTATACAACGATATATGAGAAGAATTTCTCATTAAATCCCTTGTCCCAATACTTGACCATAAGATCCAGCAGATTTGAAATAACAAGTGGAGAGAACCAACTCAGCGGGTGCCCGTTGTTCCACCCTTCCTTGTAAAAACTGAACATATCCTTATCGAAATTATTGTAATCTGAAAGATCGTCCACGTCTTTGAGATGCTCTTCCAGCCAGTCACCACAGTTTATAAAACTATGCATCAGATGAAACATGGGGTTATCGTCAAATTCTTTATAATCTGAGAAATTGTATTCAAAATGTTTCCCCAGGATCGCTTTGTAAGTAAGTTCAACGATAGGCTTATATGAGAAACTGTCCCAGAGAACCCCTCTTCCACTTGTTCTTCTTAACAGAAGCGTCTCTATGGCGAATGTGACGGAAGATGAAATTGTCGCGTCCTTCTGATACATTCCGTACAGACGCTCAACTGTGTCTTGGAGGGTCCTGTTGTGTGGCATAAATTGCTGGAGGACAACTTCCTCCAAGATCTGTGATTGAGACTGTTTCGTTACCGCGCTGATATCTGATGCCCAACCGGTGACAAGTTCTGGGTTCGCAAAACGGATCAGTTTTTGGCCAGATTTATCAGAGTCTAACATGTTGAGAGGCTGTTCGATTCTTGGAATTCTGGGAGCCTCCCCCTCCCTTTTTGTGGTGATAACTTTCTTAAACATAGTAATCTCCCTTTCCCAATATACCCTTTTGCTATCAAGTATATATCGTTTTGATATATTGTGTATGCAAAAAGCATATTTTTTCGATTGCTGGTATTTTAAGGCAAGGCTATCGGGTCCACCGTTCTCATGAGGCAATCCCCTACTTTTTTCCCATTGTTCATAAGAATTATCAAATGTTTTTCTTTTGTTTCTGGATCTACTTCAACGAAACAGCTTTCGATCTCACCTATAGGTACGTAATATGAGCCAAGATATGCACCATCGTTTGATCTGTAAAGATCTATATAGCTTTCGTTGCCATTAACCCATGTGCAGACGAGAAATACCCCATCGTATGCAGCGATATCCTGTGCGTGGTTATATCTGATGCTCTTCCAGTGAAATTCTTCAACTTTAAATTTGCTGTTTGTTACATACAGTTCATTACCCTTGGAAAGATAAAACTTATTATTACTGTCATCATACGCTATGCCTGAAGTATTCTTGGGTAAATTAAAGTCCTCTTTTCTATATCCATCCCCCAGTTTGTATGTGGTACACGACGGAGACCAGATTGCTTTATGGGTTTTTACTGTGTATATTTTATCGGTGACTGGGCAATACGTGCTCCCGTTGGCATGACCCATTCCGGAGGTATTGACTGCCCCTACCCTTTCTCCGGACTTGGTGTATGTGACAAGGGCACCTTTTCTTCCTGCTCTGTCAACGTAGGCAATTACATAGTTGTCCCCTACTTGGCTCATTGACTGCGGGATTGAAGCTGATCCAACGCCTGTGATGCCGGTTATTACCTGTAAAGAATTAAGATCCAGTGTTCTGAGGTTGTGTGAAGAAGTATATGTTTTGGCATCTTCAGCAACCGATTTTACTTTTATTTTCTTTGAAGGTTCGCTTTGAATCGTTTTTCCGTCAATGTTTGATTTTGCCATGAGTTTATAGCTTCCCTGTTTTCTGTGGACCTTTGCCTTGGTATCCTTTTCTTTATATTCTCCAACGCTCTGATATTCGCCCGTGACAGGATTTCTGAGCATAAGGATATATTCTTTTGCGTAAGGGATCTTTTCCCATGTTATTGTAGCTGAGAGAAGGTCGTCACTGTATTTTATGTTGAGGCTGGGAGTGTCCAGCTTGTCAGGGAAGACGCTTATATTGACGACTGCGTGGGCTGCCTTATATTGGGGTCCTTCAGGGGTAGTCACAACGGCTTTGGTTTCACCCTTCTCTTTAAAAGAAATTACTCCTTCATTATTGATCTTTATAAACTTTTCATCTATAGCGATATATGAGATTTCCCCGTGGGCGGCAGCTTTTATATGAGACTGGTTTCCCTTGACTCCTTCGATAAAGTCTTTTTCAAGATGGACTTTCTGCTTTAATTTGTGGGTGTTTAAAGTTGCTATTTTCGCCGATGAAAGCATCTTCTTGTCGTTCTCGGCTAGAACTATGCAGCCGTATTTTATGCCAAGTTCTTTTGCTTCTATTTTCGCGTGGGGCCTTGTTGCTGTATACAGGCGAGGTCTTTTCCCTTTTCTCAATACTATTATTTTGTATTTTGGAGTGCCTGCATTATTCCACGATAATGAAAGACATGTCTTGTCTTGAGATATATTTAGTTCTCCGATATCGTAATGCTTTGTGCTGGTGAGGCTGAAAAATGCCATAGAGAGGAACAATAGTACGCAAATAAAGCCTGCAAGAGCCACTACACAGGCTGTTTTCTTCTTTGATGACATGATCTTCTCTAGCATTCCTTTTTGCATAATTTTGCCGCGCATAATGCTTGAATGTATTCTCTTTGATATGTAATAGAGAAAATGGCGGTGATTTCTATGTAAAAACAATAAAAAACTCCCACCACAGTGTTGCGATGGGAGAATTTTGTTTTACTGTTGGACGAAAAATGGAGTTGCATCTTCGATTTCGTTTATCGTGCTTTTCAGGATATTCTTGTAGTCGTCATAATAATCCAGATAGAGATTTGTATCATAGGCACCGTTTATGAACCATGTCATGTCTCTATTAGGATCAAGATGCTCATATCTTTCTCTTGTCTCGTCATCTAACGTTTTAAGATTCAGATCAAGTCTATCCCTGAGTTCCCTAAAGACTTCTCTTATGATGTTATCCCAGGAAAGAAGGTTCTTCTCTTTCAGGTCTTTTATCATCTCAGAAGGCACATCTTGCGGGTCGAGCTCATTGAGAACATCGATCTCGGCAAAACCACAACTAAGGATATCGATGATGATCCAGTCGATATTATTTCTCATCCTCTGCCTCCTTTACTTCTGCAATAAAGGTCTTATCACAGATTACGAACGTCCAATCTCCAAGGAGATCATCGTTAACTTCCGTGCAAGCGATTTCTGCTCCATTAAGGAAAAGAACTGCTTCGGTCCACGCGCTGTTATCAGAGCCTTCTTCATACGCTACTCCGCAGACTTTGATGTCCATTTCGTAGCCATTTCCGAAGTCTGCTGAGTATGCGATGGTGTCGTCTTCTCCCAGTCTAAGGGTAGGTTCATCACCATCTTTCCAGTTAAGCGCAGCGCTGATGATCTTCATCTCTTCTGAAGAGACTTTGATTGTTCTTTTGATGATCATGGTGCACCTCCTATGTCATGGCGTAAATGATGGTCTTGATAGCCAGATCGCCCTTGTATGAGCCACAAGGGTCAATTTCTCTTCTGTGAGCCTTGTGCCAGGCACGCTTTGCGCGTTTCGCTCCGTCAAGGCCAAGAACGTGGTTGTCAGATCTTGAGGCTAATGCCTGCTTGTCCTTCTCCTTGCGCCTTGCCTTTCTTGACTTTCTAGCCTTTTCCTTCATTTCGTCATGAAACTCATCAAACGAGGGTTCGATCATCTCTTCGTAAATATTTTCCATAAACTCCTCCTATTTCAGCATTTTTGTGATAGACGGCAAAGACCAGCCGCAAAGGTGTATCAGGACTCCATCAATGACCATTCGGTATTCCTCTGTGGTCTCACTATAGATTTCTACGAGTCTCATAAACTCCCTGTTGCCATCTCCGTCTGTCAAAAGCTCTTCGACAAAGCGCTCTCTGACTTCTCCGGCCAATGAGCAATCTTTATCATCGATGATTTTGTCAAACATGCCATCTTCAACATCTGATTCTGCCCATGGGAAGGGGTGCCCTTCCTTCATGTATGTCAGCATTTTTTCAGTGCTCATCATCTTGCCTCCTCTCTAGATCATTGGGAGACCCCCAATATTTTCTTCATTCATAACTTCAGCTATTCTTTTGCATGCATCTACGGCCAGTTCGTTTCTTCCATCTATCTGAAAGTCCTGATACTCACTGCAATGCTTGATCCATGCAAGACAGAGTCTCGTGAAACTCTGCTGAAGTGTTCTGTGTTCCCTGCTCATAAGGTCACAGAACTCTTTGTCTTCGAATGAAAAGCAATTCATTGAGTCAATTATCTGTCGCACAGCGCGTGCTTCATTGGTGTCTTCTGGACGCAAAATAGTCACTTTACAACCTCCTCCTTATCCTAAGATTATGATTCCTTTTGGATCAATATCTTTTTCCCAACTATCAAATCCATTTTCGATACAGATACGTATGTTGTTCTCTTCTGTCATGAACCCGTAAAACAACCTGTGATAGCTGTTTCCTTCATCGTCACCGGAAATGAAAATCTCTTTCTTCCCGTGACCTTCTTCGATCATTTCTTCGCATAAAGCCTTGAGTTCTTCGATAGTGATTGTTGGCATAATTACCTCCTGTTTTTACAAAGAAGGAAGGACGTCTGTCCTCCCTCCCCTGTTTGATTGATATATCGTTTAGCTCATAAGAGCTTCAGCCTTAGTTTCCTGTATACTTTCGCGTTTCATTCCGTTAGGACAGTCCATGCAGTATTTCTCATAGGTCTCGAAATCTACAGAGACTTCTCCGTAGGAGTCAATCCTTGAAAATTCACATTCCTCACAGACAGCCCAGGTATCTGCTTCTGTTACAGGGTCATATGGCCGCTGCCAAAGTGGACGAGGGTCAGTGTCTTCGAACGCTTCAAACTGAAGTAGTGGACACTGGTCCCCTTTTCCGACTTTAGGGAGAACTGGTCTGTTAGGATCCTTTTGCCAAGACTTTCTTTCACACTCAAACGGTGCGAAACAGCTGTGGTTGCAGATCTCACAGATCGTTTTTGTGATTCTTCCCATCTTCTTGCCTCCCCTACTTAAGATAGGTGGTGTCACCGCTTTTTTCGTCTGTGATTGAATAAATACCTCCATCGGCATATTCAAGAACAGGTCCAAAATCGGCTGCTTCCCACTCTTTTTCAGCGAGCTTGATCGCTTCCTCTTCAGAATCTGCTTCAACAGAAACGTTGAAGTAGGCTCTGTGATAAAACGATACGGTGTATGGTTTCTTCGGCATATTACTCCTCCTTTTCTGGGATCACGTAACCGAACCCGAGTTTTCTTATCTCATCATCATCTGCGCCTGCGAAGCTCAGAGCATCATAGATATATGAAAGTTCTGTTGCTTCGGCGTCGCGAGATACATAGGATACGAAAAGGTCAAGGATTCTTTCCCTTGAAAGCAATGGGCAAGAGCCTTCTTCTGCAAGGACATCTTCTGTGTCGTAAAAGCTGATTTCACCACTCCAGAAAAGGATATCCTCAAAGACTTCATCACACCCTCTTTCGTCTTCAGTGAGAACGTCTACATAAATGTCGTCGTTCTCGAAGATGCAGATGACAGAGTGTCTGATATTCTTGAGCATTTTCAGCAGATACTCGTCGACAGAGGGCCACAAGGTCTTGTTCCATACAAGCCAATCCCAGTAGATACACAAATACGTGTTGTCTGGGGTAGTTTTCTCTGTCATGAATGGAGCCTGCTGGCAGCTTCCTGTGATCTTATCGATATATGACTCGATTCTCCCCCAATCTCTCTTGTCGATTGCGATTGCTACTTTGCCGTCCATATCAGCTCTCCTTTCTTTCGGGGATATATGTTTCTCCGGTATTCTTTAAGGCAGCAACTTCAGGCTTTAGCCGAATAATTATTGCCTTAGAGTTGAAAGGTCCGAACTGGATTTCTTCAAGGACTTCGTCAGCAATATCCTCGATCACCTGTTTTTCGTGGCCGCATAGCTGGTATGCAGGCACAGCGATAACATCTTTGGGAAATGTGTAGCCATAATCAAAGAGACACACAGACACACACGCAAAGGGTTCGTCCTCTGTGTATGCCATGACTGCAGTTTCTTTTGTCATGGTGTATTCCTGAACATCGTAGATCAGTTCCATTGTTTTTCCTCCTCTCTTTCAAAGAATCGATATTTTCTCAACCCAGCGAAGGCCGTCGAAGAAATACTTGAAAGCATCTCTCGGACTAGCCTTGGGCTTATCTGCTTCACACTTTCCACCATTACTGGTAGTGTATTTGCAAGCTGAGGGATCAAGCCCATGCTTTTCGTATGGACACCCTCTTTCTCCGCAGAGAATCATTCTTTTCATTTTTCTACCTCCCATTAGTGGATCAATTTGTTTCCCACCTCTTTGCAATGTGCCTCTTCAAGCGGGTCATCAGAGAGAGGTATTTCTACGACTCTATCTTCAAACCACGCAAGTAAGGCGATTTCCACTTCTTTTTCCATACAACTGTACGGATCAAAATAGAACTTCCAATAGATGGTTCCGTCACAATATTCGGAGAACCCTTCATCAGTCAGCTCGTACATATAGTAGTCGGCGATACTTTTGAAAAGTTCAGCAACTGTTGTCTCGTTGCATATGTCGAATCCACATCCAACGAATTTGTTTTCGTGGTTGTATGGATTTCGATATATGTCGGTGAGATGTGTCGCTTCCATCAAATTGACAGTAGCCATTGTTTCCTCCTTTCTTGATAAAAAGAGAGAAGCAAAGCTCCTCTCAGTCCATGACTATGAGTGCGCTTGCGCACATTGTGCAAGCAATCAGGGCAAGTCCTATAACCATAACCCTCTCCTTTCTTATGGCAGATCAACATGCCTATTAAAGACATGATCTTTTGTTACGTCTACGAATTGCGAATCCTCACATTCGTCAGGGCCGATAACTTCGCCATGCCTCAAGGCTTTATCAAGAATACAAACGGCTTCTGTGAAGTCCTTGGCTTCTACGGTGTAAGTATCTGAATATACCTCAGAATACTTAATTGCAAACTTTGCCATAATACCCTCCTTTCAGTTTTCAGGCATTTATTTTTACACACAAAAAGAGCCACGGGTGGCTCTGGATTCGTGTGGTTATATGGTTTAAATTTATCTATTAACGTAATGGTTTACGGTACGAATATTATACTATTGAGAGAGGCGCAAGAGTGTGCAAAAACAAGAAAAAGCCCGCATTTGCGGGCTTGATCTGATTATTTAGTTTTAATTTTTTTCGTCATGCTCCATGGACCAAACTGTTTCTTTCCATCCACAGTTGTATAGGCTCGGATCCTTACGGTGTAAACAGACTTTTTCTTCAGCTTTTTTATCGTGAAATACTTGCTTTTTTGAGTTTTGTATTTCCACTTTGCATTCTTGTATTTGAATGCGAGCTGGTAGCCACTCACACCTTTTGTCGTAGATACGCTGGCAGTCGTTTTAAAACCTTTCTTTTTACGCTGTATTTTCCCAAGTTTTCCTTTGTCTGGGACTATTATAAAGGCTTTGTCGACAATTCCCTTGTATCCGCCTATGCCCGTCAATATGATATGGGCTCGTCCAGGATAAACATTGTTCTTGTAGCTGACTTTATACGAAACGCCTTCTTTTAGAAGGTTGCCCCCATCTCGCACGGTTACAGACTTTTTTCTTGCCTGTCCTGTGTATGTAAGGTTTTCATTTGATAATGAAATCTCACAAGATGATATTGGGGTGTTTGTTTCATCTGCTGATGAAAGCTTGCTTTTTCCCGTCTCGTAGTCAATTGAGACTCCTGGCTGGACGTTATAGCAGAAAGCGCAGAATTGGATTTCAGAAGAACCAATGCTTTTGGCTTCCATCAAAACGCCACTTGCAACGAGATTGTCCCCTAAAAATACCGGAGTCACCTTATATGCAACTTTGTTGTTGTCACTCTTTCTAAGGTATGACGCCACGATATTTTCATATTCCAGCATCCCTGTTTTCCCATCGCCGACATTCAGATATCTGGTGCCGGTGATAAGGTTTTTAGACAGTTCAGCTTTAGGGAGTGTGTCCAGATCCGCACCTGTCAGCTGCCAACCGACAAGGTGGCATCTGTTATACAGATACTTTCCAGAAACTATATCGTATGTTGCTTGTACCCAGCCTGAGGGATAGACAGAAGAGATGTCTCCTCTGGTGCCAGTTGGCATCAAAGACTTGTTGAGCCTTCCAAATGCAGGGGTGCATCTTTTGAGGCTGTCAAGGCTTCCATAAGAGACCACAGGGTCCCCCGACAACTCAGAACTACTGAATGTCGGGGAATTCCTGTTAACTGGCTCGGAAGGGTCTCCATCATAGGATGGAATTTCATAATTACCGTATTTGATTGCAGGGACAGTGCTTTCATACTCTCCCGCATATGTGGCGGTACAAAAGAGACTCGTGCATCCTATAAAAAGCAGAAGAGTCAAGATAACAGTTTTCTTCATGCTGTTTCCTCCTCGTCAATGGGTTCAAAAACATCCTCGCCGTAAATAAGGCTAAGAGAGCTTCCTGTCTCCCATTTTACATGAATGTGACCGGCGTCATCTACCCCTGTTACAACACCCATGGTGCCGGGTGGGGGCGCCTGTATGTCATCCATTTTGATGAGTTTTACCTTCTGCCCTTCCTTATATCTTCTTCTAAGGATCTCAATGATCTCTTGTTTAGTGAACATGAACAACCTCCTTATTCCTCAGGATTAGCATCTGACCACTTCTGCAGTTTTGAGATGCTTTCGCTAGAGACATTATCTCTTGTGCAGGTCATATTCTTGTCAAAGATACAACCCTTGCATACAAGCCCATGCGAAGAACACATTCTATTGACCTCGTGGAAATAATCCAGGGTTTTGCTGCAGTCATACATCTTGGGCACCTCCTAATACAGCTCACAAAGTTCTACATAATCGAATTTCTCGATATTCATGTAGTCACTCCACTTTGAGATGGCGAGATTGATAAGCGTCCCTGTGCGTGTTTTATCCCCTGGGCCCCTGTTAAGGGCCTCTTTGAGTTCCTTTCTCAACAGCTTTTTAGTTAGAAAGTCGTAATCCATTTTCTTGAGGTTTTCAGGGAGATCATCCGCATGATCCCAGATATCCACAAGATATGTATCCGTTACACAAGGGTCGTTTGTGATATAGATGAGGCAGCCAGGCTCAATAGCCTGATAAACTATCTCTACATCAGGGGCAACCTTTTCGCAAAGACGAACGATCGGCTCCGGCATAGGCGCCCATGCTGTTTCAGTGTCTATCACAAGTTCATCATCGCACATTCTGTCCATATAGGTGATGCTCCCGCGGCAGCGAACACTGCCTTTGCAGATGTCCTTTTCTTCCATCCCGAGGTATTCGAGAACATGTCCAAGCCAGGTGTTTCCAAACCCGTTTTCTATCAGGGCATTTTCTCTGGCTTCCTTAAGAGCGTCCACGATCTTGTCGATGTCTTTCGGTTTTCCGTGGATAGTGTACTGTGTACTACACCAATTAGGCATCTTCGTCCTCCTCTCTGTATTCGAGGATGTGAAAATCCTCGGTCCAGTTTTCGTTTGTTTCGTCTTCGTAGACTTTTACAGAGAACTGGCCATCTTTGTTGATAACCTTATCGTCTTCTCCGTAAACAAATTCCTGACCGACAATCGCCAGATCTTGCTTTGCAAGTCCATCCTTATCTTCAATGAAGACGTAGATTTCGTTGTAGTCTACGAACCCAGTTTCAGCAACAAGTTTTGTGCCATTATCCAGATCGATCTTGATAGCGCTTTCTTCTGGAAGCATTTCAATGTCCTTAATTATGGAATTGAGAAGATGTATTGCTTTTGCATCCATCGGCATTCTCTTATCGATCGCCTTGATGACTTCCTGTTTGCTTATACCCATATTTCCTCCTTTCTGACTTTGGATATAAAAGAGGAGAGCGACTGCCCTCCCCTCCTTGTGTTTCTTAGTACCAGAGATGATAGAACAGATTGTCTTTGTCCTTCATCTCAATGAGCTCAAGTCTTTCCGCAAAGCCTTTGCTCATGCTTGCCATGACTGAAAGGCATTCTTCATCCAGTAGATAGAAACCACAGTTGTCTATGATGGTGCCCTTTTTCTCAAGAACTTCTCCAAGTTCATAATCAAGGTTCCACCATTTCCTCCAGTAGTATACTTCTTTTGGTTGCCTGGTTATGATTGCCTCTTCTTCAACGTGCTTGATGTATTTTCTGAACTGTTCGTCTGAAAGAGTTATTTTTCTTTCTGCTCCGTCCAAAAAAGAATACACAATCTCCACTGAATCATCTTCGTGGAAGTTAGAGTACCGACGTTTTGTAGAGGAACTGTCGATACCGTAATCTTTTTCCATCTCTTCTGACATAAATATAGGCTCAAGAAATGTAATTTCGTGTCCTACTTTGTGGAGATCCTCATAAAGAGGGTTCTTTTCATTCATCCCGTCCATGAGAGGAAAGATCGCGAACTTATTCGGTATCGCTTCCATCTTTGCACCCTGAAAGGCTCTTGCTTCTAGTTTTGATATTGGTTTGAAATGATAGACGTATTGGTCAAGTCCCATAACTGCCTCCTTTTAAAAATGATAGTCAATAACAGCGCCAAAGAAAAAAGTCCTTTTATCAAAGTTTCGAGATAGAAATGAATCCAAAGTCTCGTAACCCCAACCTTCGAGGTAGACATACCAGCCAAACTGGTCGTCTATCATTGTGAGGAGTTTATGTCTTTGGAAATCATCGAAATCGTTTTCGTCAATCTCTTCAACGAAATCCTTGAGAGTTGCTACAAATTTCTTGCGGTACTGTTCGAAAAATCCTTCTTCAAAGGTTATTGAGTCTTTATGAAGAGTTACATGATCAGGGCATTTGTTTTGGATGCTCATTTTAAACCATTCAATAACATCATTGCGCTGGTCGTCTGTAAGATCCTCATTGACATAATCGGCGATATGGCCAACGAAACCTTCATAGAAGTTGCTTTCTTCTACCCACTCATCTTTAGCGAGGGGCTGCATAGATAGCTGGATAATCTTGCTATGCATCTTTTCCTCCTCTCTAATTTAGATAGATAACTACCGTGTCTTTGAACTTGTCATCATGCTTCCAGATCTTGACCTGTCTGTAGTGCCATTTTGCTTCAACCTTATGGGCAACATACTCATAAGTTTTAGGTTCATCTGAACCTTTGTGAGGCAATACAAGATTCACGTTGCTTCTGCTTGGTGTCCTTCCCAAGACATCGATCACACTTAACATGCTTTTTCCTCCTTGAAATTCTTATTACATCCCATCTGAATGGAAAACTCGCCGCATTCCTTGACATCACGACAATACTTTTGGTACTGATCGCAATACCCAAGGCCACCTTTGTCTGTGAGACAAACACAGTTTGAACAGCGGCATTCCCAGTCAGAACAACTTCTGCAAAGAGTCTTTGTCCCTATAGAATCTATGCTAGAAAAGCCAGTTTCTACGGGGGTACGAAGTCTCTTTCTGTACACAACGCGGATTCCCGTCAGAATCTTTGAAGGAATAACAATTGGGTATTCCAAAGATTCAACACAGTTTCCATCAGTTCCAGTGAAGTCTATCCGGACATATTCGGATGCTTTGACGAGTTCTGCGAGCTTTTTGTATTGATCGAGAGTAGGTTCGTTAGAGATCCCAAGCTCGATGTTTACCGTCTGCCCGCTTTTGTCGGTGCTAAGTAAATAACGAATATTGCCTTCATTGATAAACCTGCACATGGCGTCTGATTTCGGGGTCTGTGAGTTTGCATAGCTGATGTCATCATAAAGATGCATTACTATGGAGTGATCTTCGGCCCTCATTCCATCAATCCCCATTCTGGGAAGTGTCCCATCTGGGAATATAAAGCCTGATTCCGAAAAATCAGTTGTGACGGTTTTACCGTTGTAGCTTTCAGAGAGTTCGTTTAAAATGCACTCTCTGTGCTCGTCTGCATTTGAAGTAAACATTGCTCCTCCTTTCCTTGAATTGCACGCAAAAAGAGCAAGGTCTCCCCTGCTCTTGTTTAACGTGTTATTCTTTTTACTTCATATTGTTAACATGGATAATTTATCGCATCTATTGTACCTCATTATATAAGGGTGCATTCTGCAATTTGAAAGAAAAATGACGGCTGCGCCTACCAAGCAAAACAGCCGTCATCCCACCCATGGAGATTGTGAAGGAATCTCTGTACATCATCATAATAGCTGCTGTTAGGCCTTGAGTCAAATTTTCGGCTATTTTTCTTAAGTTTTCTCAGAAAATATGCTTAGATATTTGACAATATACCTACTTTAATGTATATTTAAGTCGAAAGTAGGTATATATTAAAAACAAAAGGAGAATATAAACCCGCTCCAGGGAAAGGAGAAGACAAATGAATACGATATCCATGAAGGAAGCAAACCAGAACTTCAGCAACGCAGCAAAGCTTGTTGAAGAAAACGGAATCATCTATGTTACCAAACACGGAAAGGAGAAATACGTAATGATGACGATAGAGAAATTCAATGGAAAAAGCGACTTTGAGGAGAAAATGCTGAAGAAGACCTCTGAGGGGTTCTGGATTGACCAGACCAAGCAGGCGCAGGAAAACGCTGCAAAGGCAAATTACAACGATACCGGAAGAACTCTTTGCAAGGTATATTCAGAAGGCGACAAAATAAAGTTTCTCAGGCTGCACTTCTTTGAAGGTGAGGATATCCCGGAAAGTTGTGGAGAGTTAACTCTTCCTCTTGAAAGCATCACCTTTATAGACGGAGAAGTTCTCCAGATAAAATCAAGAGAAAAAAAGAATATACGATATAGCGGAGCATATACAAAGTATCCTGAAGAGAAAAAGGAAAAGGAAATTGTGGAAAAAGCCCTTTTAGCGGCAAGGGAACTCAAGGAAGATCCAGAAATAATCCCGGCAGAAACATATGGAGAGCCCATCGTAGAAGCATAAAAAAACAGAGGAAGGAAATCCCTTCCTCTGTCATATTTTGAGCATCAATCAGCCTCATATATGTTTGTTCTCATATTCTGAAGCATCTCGGGAGCATCTTCGGTCTCCTTGCGAAAGAGAATGATGTACGGGATTCCGTAGATTTCTCTTTCGATCCTGATTTTATCTCCTACCTTGCAGCAGTCGATAGCATCCTGATATTCATCAAGAAGCTCCTGGATCTCGCTTACTGACATCAGTTTGTGAAGTCTATATGCATCGTTCCCGACCAGTTCAACAAAGATATATCTGTTGCCGGTTGAATACTCTTCTCTTTTGTTCATAAGTGATTCTGTTCTCATTTTTACCTCCTTAAAAATTAAAGGAGGCCGTCACTTATGATTCCTCCTTTTTCTTTGATTTGCGTTTCTTGACGCGCTTTTTCGCATCTTCACGTGCCTTATCCTCTTCGTCGCTTGCTTCCTTCAGTTTGTCAGAAAGGCTCAAGGGCGTTTCAAGGATCTCGTGTGCTTCGACAACAAAGCGGTTATACACAAACCCATCGGTCTTGTTGCCTGACAGCTTGATTTGACCTGTGATGTACAGCTCATCTCTGGCGCGAGTTGCAGATACGAAGAAGAGTCTTCTGCGCTCCTCCTGCTCAACAAGGGAAAGGCCGTTGCGGTCATACTTGCTGATAGAGTTGATTACGACAGGCCATTCAAGACCTTTTGAAGAGTGTGCTGTAGAAAGAACTACTCCTGAGTACTTCCCCTCTCTCTTCAACTTTTCGCCGCCGAATCTTTCGAACTTCCTAAGATAATCGATACGATCATCTACTGTATAGAAACGAGAGATTCTTTCAACCAACTGGAGAGCCAGATCATCATCTCCTGCAATGTCGAGGCAGAGGCTTTCAAAGGCTTCGACTTTCTTTGGGCCGAAAAGCTTTTTTACTTCTTTTATAGAAGATTTACCTTCCTCGATAAAGCTCTGCAGAGTCTTATCGTCGTGCTTGAGCACTCCTCCTCCGAAAATGCAGTTCTGGAATATAAGAATATCCTTTGTTGCATTTTCATCAAGGTATGCTTTTGCAAGAGAGATAAGTCCTTGCACCCTGCTGTTATCAAGCATTGGGATTGGCGCCTGAAGGATGCTTTCAATGCCTTCTTCAGTAAGAACTCCTGAAATATCGAGAAGTTCTTTCTGTGTGGCAGCAATAACTGCGATATCGTCGAGTTCAACTCCTTCCGAGACCTTTTCTTTGATGACATCGGCAATGTACTTATACTCTTCTTCCTTCTTGAAAAAGCCCTTAACGATAGGCTCTTTCCCGTCAGGTCTTGTCGCAATAAGGTCTTTTTCGACCCTGTTGAGATTTCGAGCGTTAAGTTTGTTGGCGAAGTCGAGGATCTGCGGTGTGGAGCGGTGGTTATCTGTTATGTAGATATCTTCACCGTCTTCTCCGATCTTGTCGAAAAAGTCGACGATGTTTTCGGGGCAGGCTTCTCTGAAGCTGAATATGCTCTGGGAATCGTCACCTACGATCATAAGGCTTTCAAAATGAGCCGTTTCGATGAGTTTTTTGACCAGTTTGATTTGATTGTCAGAAGTATCCTGAAACTCATCTACTATGACGTGTTTGAAGCCCAGTGAATCAAAGTAGTATGGATCGATGTCCAGAAGCTCAAAGAGAAGTCTTTCCTGATCTGCAAACTCTATAAGGGCTCTTTCGTGAAGAATAGAGTCATATTTCTCATAAAGTTCCATCAAGGCTTTATATGCAGCATCATCAGAGATATGGTTGTCATTTCTCCCGAGAGCGTCTTTAAGTTCGTCATATGCATATGATGAAAGACGGTCTCTTTTGATGATTCTGAAAGCCTCTTCGCAGATTGGGAGTGCTCCTTTTGCGTTTGGAAGGTCCATCATAAAGTGCTGGTAATTGAGACCGGGGACTGTATTCTCCTGGAGGAGATCCGTTAAAATGTCCTTTCTCTCAATATTGTCTATGAGCCTAGGTTCCTTATCGTAGCCAAGAACTTCATATTCCTTCTTTATGATTTCATTTCCAAAGGCATTAAAGGTAAGACAGGCAAGGGATTCAAGATCGGTCCCTGTGCCAAGATCTTCATCGTACATTTCGATTCTCTCCTTCATCTCTCCTGCGCCAGCATTAGTAAATGTGACCAGAAGGATTTCCTCGGGAGAGATCCCTTCTTCCAGCATGTAAGCCGTCCGGAGGGCAACGATGAGAGTCTTGCCTGCGCCAGCACCTGCGTTTACTCGTGCAATACCCTTTCTGAAAAATACTGCATCTTCCTGGGTCTTGGAAAGATCGATATCACGTATCGTCTTTTTTGACTTGGGAACAGCATTTTTAAGTGGGGCTGAGTTGTAACCACACAGCTCTTTCATATCGCAGTCGTCACAGGTTTCTCCAGAACATGTTTCGCCGATTTCGTACTCCTCAAACTGTGGCTCGAAATTTTCATCAAGCTCGCTTCGGAGACCCTTTTTAACCTTTTCGCTGATGGAGACAACATTGTCATCATCAAAGAAATATGGCTTAAGGTTATCTTTTCGATCAGCAGTTTTTCTAGTGAAGTAGTATGAAGCAACGATTTCATGTTCCTTGTCATCCTTGATAAACTCCTTGGCATAACTCCAAAGAGCATATAGCTCAAGAGACGTATCGACACTGGCGTCCTTCCTTTTGGAGCGATTCTTGACATCAGGCCTGCGACAGCAGATCTTGACTGCTTCAATGCGTCCTGACCTTTCATCAATGAAGAGAAGGTCTGGTTTTGTTACGACATCGATGTCAAAGATGTCAAGTTCCTTACTTTCAGGAAGCAAGGGCGTTCTCTTTTCCTGGGTTAAGTACCTTAGAAGAAGATTGGCGTCCTGCACAGACTGAAGGTATGCGGTCTCGTCTGTCTCGAAGGGCATCTCTGTATAGGTGTCCTGTACGATTGCCTTGACGTATCTTGGTCTGCTAGCCAGCTTTACGTGGATAGCTGCGATAAGTTCGTCAAAGTCGTCTTTAAGATCGAAGCCAGCGGTCCTTAAGATGCTCGATACTGCTGTAACAGCGTATATATCTTCCGCATCCTCTTTTGGCTTTCCGCTTTTGATGTAGCGGATAGCATCCTTTACCCTATCCTCTTCGTTACGTAGAGAATATGAGTAGAACCAATTCTTGATCACGGTCTTTTGAAAGACTACGCGATCGAAAACTTCGTTTTTGCTTGCCTCAAGGTTCAGGTTCCTCGACCTTCTGAAGTGACAGCGGTGCTTTCCCTTCAGTTCTGAAGCCTTCACTTTCATGGCTTTCCTCCTTTCTTTCTTCCAGATACTCCAGGTAGTCATCTTCTGTTGCAAAGAGAATATGTTTGTTGAGTTTTTCAACCCAACCCATATAGCCTCCCGCTACGATGTATCCACTCATGGTATCTTCCTCCTATTATTCAGGGTTAACTGTATATTTTGACATACAAAAAGAGCCACTTTGGGCTCTGGAATTTGTATGGTAATATGGGTTTAATTTTATGAATTTAACAGTATATAATTAACTGTGAAATTATTATACCATTGATAAACCTATCAAAATCTGCAAAATGATACAAAAAAGCCCCTCGAAATAATCGAGAGGCTTTACTGTTAAGTGTTTGTTTGGAGTGGCCAGCTCCATGCAGTTTCACCTCTGCATACGTTTTTAATGACTACGCCACTTTTTTTGCATCAGGGTCGCGTCGCAGGTTCGCCTCCTGCTTTAAGTGAACGAATCCAGAATCTCTGTACAAAATAGATTCGTTCGTTTTCGCCTTGCAGAGCCAAGACATACCTCTGTGACAAGGGCGCTGCAGTTCGCCCTAAAGGGATCCTCCTAAACAATTCACTTTCTATCATCCTCCTCAAAACACAAAACACCCGAATGAAGGGTGATATGGTTTTGAAAAGATTGTTTAAAGGAAATTATTTAAAATGATCATTTAATGATAACAGGATATCACATCAATCGGGGGGGGTATGCAATTTTGAAATTTTTTTAAAAAACTTTCTTCCAAATTAAATTAAAGAAGTAACTTCCATTTTTCAAATAGTTGTTCTGCCATAATAAAAACACCTCCGGGGACGAAGGTGTTCCACCACTCTATCATACGTGGGAAGTCTTATCTATTACCTTTTGCCTGATTATGGGTCTTGCAGAGCATCTGGCAGTTAGATTCATCAGTGGTTCCGCCCTTGCTCCAAGCGGTGACATGATCTGCGTCCATTTCATTTAACTTATATATTCTGCTGGCATTACCGTCATGTCCCTGTGCACATAAGGGGCAGTTGGAGATGCCTTTTTCTTCTGCTTCCTTGGTCTGTCTGTTATATACGATACGTTTTGTCCTATCATCGAAGACTCTGACATTAAGAAGTTTCGTGTCCTTTTCGTCTCCGAGGATATATTCAAAGATACCTTTTGCGTCTTTGACCTGTGGGTCATCCAGAAGCTCGATCACCCTGCTGGTGATATGATCCTTGGAGTACGAGCTCTGGTGGTACTCTCTATATAAACGGCCCCATTCAAGGCCACAGACTTCCTTCCCTGTGTAAGCAAACAGAGAATCGACCCAATCTATGACCGTGTCGAAATATGCCTTAAGTTCGTCGATATTATCGTCGTTGCGGTGCTTTGCCATGTAGTCGTCTATGTTGCCTTCACTCACCCAGTCTAAAGCTCTCTCAAGGATAGCCTGACGCTTTGGGTCTCCACTTATATATGTCTTCCATCTGTTCATATTTGCGTTTCCGGTGTTTGAATAGACTGCCCTGGCTTTTGTGACGAAAGGACCATGATATGCAGCGTTACGAAGTTCCTGCTTTGCCAAGGGAACTCCTGTGATATTTATGGTTTCGAACCAATCCTGGATCTCTGAGGGTTCTCCCTCACAAACATAAATGGTTAGTTTCGCGTTTAGGATCCTTTCTTTGTCATCATCGTCGAGGCTGTCGAAGTATCGGATTTTGCCACGTCTCTTCACGCCAAAAGGCCATGACATATTAACAAACCGTGCGAAGGAGGTTATCCTCTGCTGGCCGTCAAGGACTTCATATTTTCCGTCCTTATTAAGGACGAAGTAGATGAGGCCAAGAGGATACTCGCTAAGAAGGGATTCAACTACAGCGACGTCCTTCTTGCCATCACCGTAGATGTAGTTTCTCTGATACGCTGGCTGGATTATCAGGTTTCCATCAAGGCCAAAGAGCCCTTTGTTCTCGTTTTTGTCGAAAACAAAACCTTTACAGATGTCTGCAACTATCCATTCATCATGAAATGTAGTTTTCATTTGTCAGTGGCTCCTTTCTTTGGGACTATCAGAATTCGTGGAAACAAACTTAAGAGATAACCCTCTGCATTTTTTGCTGTGTAATATACAGTATCTACGGGTTTTTTATCAACAAGGATGGCCGCTCGTGTGTTTACTTTGCCACCACCTTGCGTGCTTCCGTTCTTGTTATGTTGTATCGCGTTTTTATATATGCATGTCATGGGATAATCGACTGTATTCCCCAGGGTTATCCCTTTGATTTCAAACTGTTCAGGATTATATTTATCCAAAAAGGTCAGTGGGGCTCCCATCATTTCATTGTAGTCTGAAGGAATACATTCAGTGAAGGGAATCTCCAGGGCATTATAGTTATCGTAGTATGGATATTCTGACACACCGTATTTGTTTTGGAGCTTATCGAGTAACTGTTTATGAAACTTTAGATTATGAGCCATTGTCATCAGTTCTAATTTCTCATGTCGCCACCCGTGGTCTATGTTAGTAAACCAGCGAACGCCTTTTATTCGGATGTATTTGCGGCCATCTTCGTCTGTTCCGCACCCTGCTGCGTTTAGCGGGTAATCGTCTGGGACATTGAATTTTCTGTCTCCAGAGTGGATGGAATATCCAAGCCACATTTGGTTGTTCTCTATGTACGGAAAGACTTCCTTATAAGAAATTGCATTCTGATTCCCAATTATGATGAAATCTTTTCCTCCTTCCATGATCCATGCCAGAAACTCACGAAAGAGGGAAAACGGTGGATTCGTGATAATGATATCGGCCTCATCTCTAAGAGCCGTAACTTCCTCTGAGCGAAAGTCCCCATCCCCTTCAAGGTAGCCGGTGAACTCTATATCGTCAGTATCGATGTTGCCCGATCCATCGGCATCACGGGTAAGAGTGAAAAGCTTTCCGTGTTCTTCATGCTTTTTCTCATCAAATAAGGGCGACATCATTTCGAACATGGTGATTTGTTCATTCGCTGCACCTCTTGCATACGATGTGGAAATCACCTTCTTGAGTCCAAAACGCTCAAAGTTTGAAGCAAAGTATTTCGTGAAGTTTGACCATTCGGGGTCATCACAAGGAAGCAGGATCGTTTTGTCTTGGAACACATTTGGATTGAATTCCACATATGCATTCATTTCTGCTTCTATATCACTATATTGCGTGTAGAACTCATCCTTTTTTGCAGCCTTTGCCACACTCATGCTTGCATTATCCGCCATGTGCATACTCCTTGACTTGAATGGATTTGCTTCGCTTTTATATTAACATCTGGCAGCCAATCTGTTCAAGGAGGTCTCTTAAAAACACAGGCAGTTTGTGGGCAAAAGAAAAACACCTTCATCCACGAGGATGTGGATGAGGGTGTTTTCTTATTAGTGCGTTATTGTGTCCTCCTTAATTATTTTGTTGGGCCACGTATTGTTCAAAATAATCGTCAATGAATACAGCCATGTTTTCTGCATTCGTGTTGTTTGGGATCAACCAAGAAAAAATTTTATCCTCATGCAATCTTTTTTGAGCATCTTCGGCAGATGGAAAGACTATAGTATCCATAATTCGAGCATCTTCAAAAGACTGCAACAACGCACTCTTGAGTTCAAAATTACCACTAACCCCAACGCTTGAAATCATTCCGTCTACCTCGGAAACTACATATTCTATTGGATTTCCTTCGAACGTAAAGAATGAGCCAAAGGAGTCGGTATGGGTATTAAGAACAAACGGATACTCGTCACTAAAGGCATCCCATTTAATATCAAGATTGTCATTGATCACAAATTCTGCGCCATCACTTAGATATACACGATAGAAACTTCTTGTCAGTTCGTCATTTCCGAACAACTCAACGTCTTTGACGATGGCAGATCTGTTCATGTCGCTTTTAGTCTCTTCGTCAGAACTATATAAGATCCACTCTTCTTCCTCATGATTGTCTAAGAGAGTGCTTTCTCCCCAATCTTTTTTATTGATATTGTACCAATCATATGTTGCAAACTTTGAAATGTAGTGGGCTTCGAGAAGTTCGGCATCAGTTCGGGATTGTACATCTGTGCTCAGATATTCTATTTTCCATTTTCCGTTCTTGCACCACTCATCCCTTTCACGGTGTTCCTTTACTCTTTGTTTGAGAGTCCGGTTTCCGCTCCAAACAATGCCAACATACTTGATGATATTATCTGATAGGTCGGTATATCTATATACTACAGCCATAAGTTCCCTCCTTTCATAGACGACAAGAAGGACGCAAAATGCGTCCTCCACGTTTGCCTCTCCTGCAACGCTTCTATGGCAAGGTCAAGGGCTTCCCTCTGACCGCAACCAATGCAGCAGTGATGCTGTTTGTAATGATTACAATATGATTCAGCCTCACATCTTTTAAGCATCTGAATTGCCTTTTGCCTATTCATGATCTTTCCTCCTTTTACCATAGTATTTCCCCGTAAGGATCGTTTTCAATATCGGATAGCGACACCGTTTCAACCATCTCGTATGTGAGGTGGTGTCTGTACAGGGATGCATACGGTGTGTCGTACACTTCGGGGTTGTCATACTTTTCAATGAAAGCCTTGACCTCATCCTCTGTGCATTCGACTGTTGCGACGAGAGTCTTATTTGAGACCGCGTCACCAAAGCCACCGTCCACATCAAAGTGATGATAGATGTTAAACATATTTCCCTCCTTTTCTTTTTTGCACGCAAAAAGAGCAGGGAGTCCTGCTCTTTCGTTTACGTTACACATGATTTTACTTTTATATACTTAAACGCTATCTACTTAACGTATAAGCATTGTATCATACGCAGAACCATTAATAACTGCAAAATGGCGCGTTTTTATAGAAGCAAATAAAAGAGGAGGGAGAATTTCTCCCCCCCCCACTCCTCGTTACCTGAACAGCCTTTTCATGATGCTTACAAGTGCAGGTTCAATCTCGTCCATATTGACGAAGATGTGCTGTCTATACATGTCCTTGAACAGGGCAAAATCGCCCTCGTCCTGGTAATGATACATATATAGGCCAATCACATTGATTCCTGCCTTTTCAGCGTCCAAAACGGCATTTTTTACGTCTGAGCACCCCTCACGATATCCGCCGGGATAATCTGAAGGAAGTCCGTCAGACAGTACTATCAGGATTTTATCTTTCTCATCTCTTTCGATGAGCTGGTTTGTAGCAACTCTTATGGAATATCCATCTTTGTTGCCATATCCACCTCTTCCTTGGACTTTGAAGTTATGGCAGAGATTTGACGGAGTTACCTCGTCAAACTCCTTTATAACTTCATGTGTTACGTTGAAAGAACTCTGTGCATCGAAGGCTGCGATCTTAAGTGGCATATGAGCCTTAAAACCTTCTTCAATGACAGCTGAAGCATCACAGGCATAATGTCTGGTGCTTCCCGGTCCGTTGCCCATGCTACCGGAATTATCTATCAGGATATATCCGCAAACATCGGTCTTTTCATACGTACCACGCTTTTTGCAGCAAGCAATATCTCCTCCAATCAGAACATGAAGCCTGGAAGAATCTATACTTCCTGATTTTTGGGCCCTGAGGTCCGGGGACTTCTTGTTCTTGATCATCTCTTCGATCTTGTTTGAAAGGGATTTCCCTTTATTTTCAAGTTCAAAGGGAAGAGAAACAGTCGGCTTGTAGAGTCTGGTTGCCTCAAGGAGTTTGACATCGCCATAACCATTTTCTTTATTGATAGACTCAATATTGACAGGTTTAGGCGTGACTGCCTCCATTTTGGCGGAGGCTTCCTGTACTTCTTCCTGACGCTTAGCATCATTCTCGGCGGCATCCATGTCGCGAGAGGTTGCATTCATTGCATCTTCCATTGCCGACTTGATAGCAGCCTCAAGCTCCTCTTCGGGCAGAATCTCATCGTCATGCTCTTCGTCATAGTTGTTATGACCAAGGCTTTCTGACTTTGAAAGATCAACTTCCTTTTGAGAAGATTTGGCTTTGCCATCTTCTGGTTCGGAGGTGGATCCTGACTCTTTCTGTCCGTCTGTCTCTTTAGAAGTTTCGGAAGAATCAGCCTTATCGGGGCTTTCGGAAGTATCAGACCCTTCTTCGCCAGAAGATTCGCTAGAATCCTCATCTGAAGACTCGCCTTCTTTGGGGACAATTTTTACAGAAGAACTACCGTCTTCTATATCATCGCCATCTTCTGCCATCTGCTCCTTCATCTGCTCTATAGTTTCCTCATCTACTTCCATCTCAAGATCAGACTGACCAAACACAGACTCTGAAGGAAGGCCATCGCCCTCTTCTTCGTTGTTTGGTGTTGCACTGAAGGAGTTCTCTATGGATTCGGTGAGTTCTTTGAGCATATTCTCGAGTTGAGAAAGCAGGTCGTCCAAAGCCTCTTTGCTTTCACAGGACTTAACAATATCATCGATCAGCATGTTCACGATGATCCTGCCCTGCTCCATGCATCCTTTGCAGGTTCTAGATAAGACTGCTTTCGAAATGTATGGAATGAAAGTTCTTACCCTTGTGTAAAGGTCAGAATTTCCATACATGGCAAGAAAGCCTTTTCTGTGAACATTGCAGGTTGCGAGGCAGTGTATCTCACTCATAAGGATACCTACATACTGATCTGGGCTGAGGTTGTTGGGATCAGCCGGATAACCATCATCTCTCAAGTCGGCATTTAGCCATTCTTTACCTCTGAAAAGTTTCCTATATTTCAGGAAACCTGGGTAACGTTTAGCCCTTATGTTTTCGATACGACCATCTTCAAGACTGTTCAGAACATAATGTACTGCACGCTTGAGAGCCTTTTTATTTAGAAATACCCCTTTGTCGGCAAGTTCCTTAAAGAACTCGTCGAAGTCCTTTTCGCCATTGATGCGGACTTTAGGCTTTCCAAGATGGTCTTTGGCGAGCTTGTTGCAAATGTCGCTTAAACACAACATGAGGCCTGCCTCCCAGTCTTTGCCGGTGGTTGACTTGGCATGCTGCGTTTCGTGCCCAAGCATGAACTGGATTTGCCAGAAAAGATCCTTTTCATCCTCGGCCTCAAAGAAGCCGATTCCGATGTGGATTGTAGCTACTTTTTCCAGCACTTTTTTCTTGACTCCTCTTATTATCTTGGTCATTGGTGTGTCGATTTTTCCGTGAAAGGACATATCATCATCGCCAAATTCCAAGACAGGAACTTTCCGTCTTGCACGGATCATTTCTATATAGAGAAGCGATTCGAAGTAGTGATGGAGTTTTCTGGCAATGCTCATCTGCTTTTTTTGATCAAGCATTCCTCACCCTCCTTATATTTTGTTTCTGAGATCTGCAGAAAGCACCACGCGATCATCTTCGTTGCATCCATTGATGACGAAGATCTCGATCTGTGTAGCAAGGCTTGTGGCGTCAGGGAATCTTTCGACCGCCTTAAGAGCATTAACAAATCCTCTTATGTTGATGCAGTCGTTTGTGACCCTTCCCTGGTCTACAGCTGCCTTGAAGTCCTTGTAAAGGTCATCACAGATAGCAAACTGCTTTTCCTTGAGAGGAGTTCCCTCCGAGAAGTTTGCCTTGAGCTGTGCCTTGATCGTCTCCGGAAAATCGAAGTTTATGAACCCACACCTTGACTTGGTCGCAGTGTTCAGTTCCATTGTTCCGGCATATCCTGGGTTCATACCAGCAAGGAGCACGCACTTGTCATGCAATTTGATGTTTTCTACGCCAGGTACGATCAGGGTCTTTTCGCCATCAGCTGCAGAGTTCATTACTGCCTGCAGGATGTTCGCGTTCGCCATATTGACTTCATCAAACATCATAACTCCGCCCTCTTTTGCCCAACGGATGATATCCGATGTTGCTTGCACGAGCCTGATACTTGCTGACTGTGCCTTGAAGAGCTCAAACATTGCAGCCTTCTCAAAATCTTCATCGCTTGCCTTATCGGAAGCAAGTTCAACTTTGATCTTTGCTTTCGCAAGTTCCAGCTCCAGCTTTTCGGCAGCCGAGTTGTCCGTCGTCTTTGATCCGAAGACATCCTCAAGGAGCATATCTCTTTCAAAGTTGATACGGTAGTACGGTCTACCAAGCACATAGGCGAGGGTTTCTGCACAGACATTTTTTCCTGTAGATTTCTCTCCAGAAAAAATAAGTGCAGACTGAGTGAGTGCTGCGATCAGTGCCTGATTGAGGATAGACTCTTCTCCGTCTGCCCTTGCATTCTGGTAGATTGCGCTGGGCTTTACGACAGGAGCATCAAATGATGCATAATCCTCAAGGGCGGCAGAGATAACTGACTTCTTCACGTCATTTTCCTGCATGATCTGGACCCTCTCTTCGATGTCTTCCTTGGATGCTATCCCCTTTGAGATGATATCATCTATCATCTCGGAGAAGCTTCCGCTTCCTGCCTTCTTGGTTGTTGTAGCAACATCCATTTCAGCAAGGAAGGTGTTTGGAGTGTCAGGATCAACTCCTGTGATACGAACCTCGTACACTTCGGGGAGTTCGTATTCTGACATCTGCACCCGTCCTATGGCTTCATCGTCTATGTAAGCGATGAGCTTTCCAGACTGGTTGGCTTCAATTTTGACATCTGCAGCGATGGGGCCCTTTGCTGCGATCTCAAGCCACTTTGAACCATTTCGCTCTGTGGCTGTCTTTTTGATTGAAATCGATTTCTTCATTTTTCCCTCCTTTTTGGAATAAAAAAAAGGCAGCATAGCTGCCTCCTGTTCCGTTATTAGATCTTTGTGCTATTGAAATACAGGTCGTCAGGACAAATATCTTGACCTCCTGGCCATTCAACAGTGACACCGTTTACCTTGACCTTGTCAAAGATTGAAAGGTCTTTGAGTTCTTGGTACCATTCACCATCCAGGTATGGAGTTGCATCAAATTTACGGAATTCTCCGTTGTCAAACATTATGAGCAAAGTGTAGCCATCGTCTGGCTGCACATTTATTGCTGTAGGTCTGAGCATTTGAATCACCTCCATTACACCTCCTATTATATCAATAAAAAGATATGTTTGAACACACAAAAAGAGCCACTTTGGGCTCTGGATTTCGTGTGGTTGTATGGATTTAATCGTATATTTTAACGTAAATGATTTACGGTACGAATATTATACTATCTTTGGAAGTGCAGGAGTGTGCAAAAACATAAAAAAAAGAACTCTTCCTCTTGGGAAGAGCTCTTTGTGCATCAGAGACACTTTCTCTGATGTTTTGCGATCAAATCATCTATCTTAGCAAAGAAAGAATTTTCGATCTGGATCTCAATAAAGTTTATGGCTCTATCAAGATCCTTTGTATCAAATCCTTCTGGGCTAAAGGGGTTGATACTCAGGTGTTCATCGTCAAAACATGCGACGTCCACCCTGTTATGACCATAAGGTTCGAAACTTACAGCCATAATCCCTTCTCCGTTAGGGAATGGGGCTGTCTCGAATACGATGTTTCTCGCTTCGAGAAATGCCGTGATCTGATCCATGGCATCGATTCTCTTGATCATATTCTACCTCCTAACTTTGAAGGAGGTAGTTACCTACTCCTCCTCCTTTACTTTGAATAATGCGGAGTAAAGAACCCCGCAGGATCTTATTTCGACGGTCTTTTCTTCGGTCTCCCCGTCAGTTTCTACGGTTACAATATACTCTCCCACAGGCACATCAGTCTCTATAGGGTAGTTATAACCTTTCTGCAGCGTAGTCTCGCACGAAGCAACCAGCTTGCCGTCATCTGTGGTCACTTCAATTTCGGAGTCAACGCTCTTTTCAGAATCCACAACGACCGCTAATGTCGCTGGGGGTTCCATTACGGGGATCACTCTCTCATCTGAAGGTTTATTGACAGTTATGGATATCTTTCCAGGGAGAAAATATACTCCATTAGGATCTTCCACTGTCAGATCGTACTCACCATAACAGATGGTCGGAACTTTTGCGATTCCGGATGCATCTGATGTGAACGAGTACTTCTTTTTTCCGCAGACAAGAGATCCTTTGATCTCTACCGGGCCACTATCTGTTTTAAACGTCAGGACGAGACTTCCTGTCTGTTCCTTCGTTCTGATAGTCTTTTGCATAGAGGTAAGAGCCTTTTTTACGACTCTTACTCTTGCTTTCTTGCCCTTCCAAAACTTCTTCTTAGGCTTTTTGTTTACCCATTTCTTTGTCTTGGAATTGTAATACTGTTTCACTTTTTTGTTTGTAAAGGGTGTGACCTTTACGGTGTAGACAGTATTTGAAGCAAGCCCTGTCACGGTTGCGTTTGTGCCCCTCGTCTGAATAGACTTTGAGCCAACGCTTACGTCATAACCGGAGCACTTTGTTGCACTCCAGTTAAGCTTTACGCTCGACGAGCTTGTTTCTGCAGAGATCGTCCCTGCATAGATCGACTCTGACGGAATCAGCATAATGGCTGCTACCATCAGGACGCCTACTATGAACCGCGTGTTCATACATTCCTCCTTTCGTTTTGCAAACAAAAAAGCTCTTTATGAGCTCTTCTTGTCTGCCTCTGACTTTTCATCTTCTGCTGCCCAACAGCACATGGTCTGCCTGTCATCGTCCCATCTATAATGAGGGCAATTCTTACAGGGCCATGGCATATAACAGATGTAAGCCATATTCACCTCCTTTTGATACAGCGATAACTGTATATTTTGAACACACAAAAAGAGCCACGGATGGCGGCTCGTTTTATGTGATTGATTAGTTTAACTCTATAAATTAAACAGATTATTTCTGTGCTTTATATTTTACAACATATCCTACACAGAAAGTCTGCAAAACAGATTTTTATTTATATGGGGAGTCTCCAATCATTTTTCTAATTTCAGCGCGAAGAAGATATTTGTCATATGATGTTACAAGGTGATGCGGATCGATATCGAGGATTTTAGAGATTTGTTTGATGGTTTCTAAATACAGCCCCCCTTCTCTTTTGCAAATGGAGAGATACGCAGGGGATTTTCCAAGTTCTAGCGATAATGCCCTCATCGAAGAGTTTCGTCTATCTAAAGCACGTTGCAGGTATAACCAGTCAGTGCCAAGTCTCCCTGTCGTACTTCGTCCGTTTGCTATTCTGTTAACCTTGATGTCAGGGGAAATCTTTGTTGCGGGGACATCAAGAACCATAGAAAGCTTCTTTACGACGTAAGGGTTCATCTTGCCTTTATTCATGTTGCTATAAAGATTACTTGGATGTATTCCTATTTTCTTTGCCAAAGATTTCTTTGAATAAGGGCTTGATGCAATTGCTTCCTCCAGAAACGGTGTGTTGATATCAATGGTTTTGTATCTTGGGACAGCCATGATAAAACCTCTATATAATCGAGATGCGTATATTTAAAACTGAGTTTTTATGGCCGGACAACGACATGGATTACACGGCTTCCAATAATCGTAAGGTCAGTATTTCCTGGAGCTACAAAGATTACGCCTTCTGTCTTTGTGCATGTTGCAACATTTTCGTTGCTGCTAGAAAGGATGATGCCTTTACTCCAACCTTTGTTTTGTGTCATGCCCTCTCTTACAAGAGGCATTCTGTCCATATTCTCTACACTGACGTTGATTGTTGCTCCATTTGGAAGTTCTGTGAGGATGTTTCCAAACTCTCTCCAATAGCCACCAATGTAGGTGTTTTCGTCTGCAATAGCATCTTCCCAGACAGCATAGACTTCATAAGTGCCGTCTGCGTTTGCTGGGAAATATGTGTTTTTAACTGTAAATGATACGGTTTTATCTCCGTTACAATCATAGCCTGCTGCAGGTATGAATGTGGCGGTGATAACCGCCTCTCCTGCGGTGCTTCCTGGGCTGAGTTTTACGGACGATTCGTTTGCAGAATCCTTGTACACATTCACGATGCTTTTATCGCTTGTAGAGAACTCCAAAGATCCTTTTGTAGGCATCACAAACTCAGCATTCCACGCAGTGCCAAGACAAATCGCTTTAGGCGCAGACTTGAGCGTGAGAGATCCCTCTATGATCTCAGGACCCTTGAGAGTTGTGGCAGTCTTTGGTGTAGAAAAACTACCGTATTTGTATGCGGTAAACTTCTTGCTCTTGCCACGGTTCTTTTTTGCAGGCTTTTTAACCTGCCACTTCTTGGTCTTCTTGTTGTACCACTTCTTCTGCTTGTACTTCTTGTATGCCCTTACTTTGTAAGTATATGAAGTATTCTCTTTTAGACCTGAATTGGTGTAGCTTGTTCCGGTAACTGAAGTCACCTTCTTGCCATCACGATAAACTTCGTATCCAGATGCACCGGAAGCCTTCTTCCAGGTGGCCTTGATGGCGGTGCTGCTTTGCGCTTTAACGGATGTGAGCGAAACCTTTGCAGGTTTTGACACAGCAGATGCAGATGCTGTTGTGAGCATCAGCGCAAATATGCACGCAATGGTTATAATTGTCTTTTTCATAATCCTCTCCTTATTACCCCTTTTTCTATTCTAATTTTAATGTAAATTCTCTTGATTGGTCAACTTTTCGGCTATTTTTCTGGAGTTTTCTTAAAAAAAGAGACCGCATAAAGAGCGGTCTCAGTAGATTATTATTTAGTTTTTAGGCATACAGTGCGTATGAAACATCTCCGATTGAGCTTTCGTAATCAAAATCTGGGGTAAGATAGCCTTCCAGCTTTTCACGAAACTCGTATTCGATTTCTTTGAAGCTCTTATAGAAAAAGCCTCTAATAACCTGTTCCGTTGACGGCTGCTTGTCAGCAGCGACAAGAAAGATGTCTGTCCCATAAAGAGAAAGTTCTTTGTAGCCTTTGGCCAGGGCAGGGTTTGCATTTTTCATAAACACCCCTTCATGATGATCAGAAGAGAGAACAGTTATGTAAAACGTCTCTCCTCCATCCTCTCCGGCATGCTTGCTGCGCGTAAGGGGCTCCTGTGTCATAAGAGCTTCTTCGAGACTTTCTATAGCTTCTTCTTCGGTCATGTCAGGGAACTCGTTCTTATTGAGCGCGACATACTTTTTCATAAAGTATTCTTTGTCTTCGTTCTCAGTAATTACAAGCCCTAGAGTTTCATAGCCACTCCAGTACATGCTCATGTTATACCTCCTTATTCTTTCTCATATCAGTGACGGTTGCCAGCGTCCATGCGATCATGCTTCCATCTCGGTAATATATCTGCGCATATGTTCTGTCCGCAGATATTTCGCTATAATTCGGAGGGGAATTGTTCTCCTCTTCTGCAATCCTGAGTTCGTTCAGAAAGTCGCTTTCAAGATACCTTGTTGCTTCTTCTGCTGTATCGAAAACTATTGCTGGTGAGTCATGATCATAGGACTGCCATATATTCACGATATACATATTTGCCTCCTCATATGTTTAATTCTTGTGCCAGATCTTTAACTTTGGCCCTTTTGCCGTTCCACTTTGTTCCCAGGCCATTGATGCCGTTTAGAAACTTTATGGAGCGACCGCCAGCTTCTTCCCACTCGATGCAGTTTTTGCTGTGATCGTCGACCAAAAGATCTGTTGAAGAAATGCTTATTCCCGTTCTTTTTTCAACGAACTTTGCTTTGTTCTCCCCGTAAGGGACTAAAAGCGGGAGCACGTTCTTTGGAAGATGTTTTCTGATCCATGCGAGTTTTTCTTCTCTTGCATAAAGAGAGTCAGAAAGATAGGCACTTAGAATATATACTGTTTTATGCTGAGTTTTAGAAAGCCTGTTAACAAGGTCAACAAGTTCTTTTTCTGCTGGGAGGTTTTCGAAGTACCCTTTTCGATATAGGTCCTCGATCGATGCATTTTCTTGCCATTTGGCTAAAGTACCATCAAGGTCAAAGAATATACGCATTATTCTTCACCTCCGAGTGTCGGGCTTCCTAAAACTGCCTGCGTGACAATTGTAAGACCGTTTTCGTCTATTGGCCTAACATCGTCAATGCATAAGCTTTTGATGCAGAAGCCAAACTTATCAGAAAGATAGTCAGCAGCTTCATCGGCATCGATATCATCAGGTATATCTACCTTGGAGGGAAGATCTACAAATTCTCCGTCTGTGTCCCAGACAATATCTGTGGCCCTCATCTTATCAGCCTCCTTAAAAATGGTTCAGCACATCGCGAATCATCGCAATTTCTGAATCAGCAGTAACGTTTATCCTCTTTCCACGAGCATTTTTGAAGATGGGTGTTACCCACTCGCGGTTATCCTCATCTATGCTGTAGACAAGAGCTTCAAGATTCTTCAGGTCTCTTGTTTTCTGCAAGATGGGAACGAGGTCATTGCATATGGTCTTTTTGTTATCCATAAGTTTCTTCCTCCTCTAATTCGTTGAATTCGTGGTCGATGAGGTAGTCGAGGTCTCCTTCGACATCTGTAAGGATATCTATAGCCTTGCAAAGAGCGTTTTCGGCATCCTCAAGCCTATCCGTAATCGGAGCCCCTTCTCCTTCATATTTAATCCTACTTCTTAGTTTGTGGATCATTGTGATCACAGATTCTGTTTTGATGCCATACGTCATAACAGCATCTCTTACATACACTGTTTTCATTGTGATACCTCCTGTTTTTATGATTTAGTCATACCACGCATAGCCTGTATGAATGTCAAACTCATCAGCATGTCTAAAGAGGTTGATGAAGTCTATAGATTCATCAGCATCTAAAGCCACACCTTTGTTGACACCCTCCAGAGAAACGCGGTAATCACCACGAGAAATATCTACAGCATAGCCTTGTGCAGTAAATTTTGGGTGCTTCTGCATAAAGTAGAAGATCTCCCAGGCGCTGGGCGCCATGTTTTGCCTGTCGCTTGGATCGATAAAGTTCAGCGTGAGCAATTCCTTCAAAGCTTCTACACTAAGGTCTTTGAAGCGACGAATGCCACCCATCTGATAGTTGTGCTTATCATAAGGCTCGCCGAAAATGATATTTTCTCTACAGTCTATGTCCTTGTTTAGCATGTTAACCTCCTTACCTGACTCCTCCGGATCTAAAGAAGTCTTCCATTGAAGAATATGCCTGTCGTGCGAGCTGAGGGGTGATTTCTACCCCCGCCTCACATTTGCCTCCACGCTGTATGCTGTAGGGGCACGTTTCAGGATCGCTGTCCTTGCATACTCCACAAAGGATCTTCCTGCCGAAGTCGTCGATCCTTGTTTTGTTGTGATTGAGCATGATATACCTCCTAGTTAAATATGATGATGTCCTCAAGGGTTTCATAGTCGTCAGAATTCCATTCAGAGGTATCCAGTCTACATACATCGGCAGCCTCAATTAGAAATTCCTTATAAAGCTCATCGATGCGCTTTCTCTGTTCTTTGGTCAGACGAAAGTCATCTGACCAATGTGGGTTATCCCACAATCCGTTTTCAGTTATCATATTTTTCCCTCCTATAAAAAAAGAAGGGAGGATTATTCTCCTCCCCTCTTCTTGCTTTGGGACTAAAGCGTCTCCATGCCTGCAGAGACTGCGTGCTTGACTCTATCGGCTTCTTCTGCTGACTTGGCGTCGTTCCACTTGTCCATTGTTCCAACGAGATATCCGGTTATTCTGCGAATTCGCTCGAATGGGACTTCGTAAAACGAATAGCTCAGTTCAGCATATTCACCATCAAGGTTGATGTCCAGAGTCTTTACTTTACGATTATGCTTCTTTTCAAGATAATCGATGTAAGCATTTGCCTCTTCCTGCGGGCAGTTTCCAGTGATCTTGGGCATAATTATTCTCCTTCCCTGTTCACTTGACTTGGCGAGAGTTTCCCGCCATCTTCTGCTGAAGGTTTGCGATCCTTGCTGGAACAACGATACTCATGTTGCATGAATCGCAACACTGACCATCTTCCTTGATAGGCCAGGGATTGTTACCCCAGCCATCAATAGGATTCCCACAAATCACACACCGTTCTCTATCTGAAGGGAGAGTTCTTCCCTTGCATTCTACTGTTCTGCTGTTATCACCACATGCGTGGTTGTATATACAGCGTCTACATGGGTATTTAGCCATTTCTTCCCTCCTCTGCAAAACGACTGACTTTCCTTGTTGCTTGATAGCCAACTCTAGCTACAAGCTTTTCAGCAACTTCTTTGCCCTCGCTTTCGAGGACCATATCATAGAAGGCTGCGAGAACAATCGTTACTTCATCTACTACGTCTTCGGCAGTGCCTGTAATGTGCACCGCTTTGAACTCCTGATTTGCATATATCAAATCATCTCCTCCTTTCCTTTTAAACGCGTCTATTTTTACACACAAAAAGAGCCACTTCGGGCTCTGAATTTCGTGTGGTTGTATGGATTTAATTTTATTATTTAACAGTCATGATTAACTGTGGAATTATTATACCATTGCACGAAAATAAGAATATGCAGTTTTGAAATTATTTTTGGGCACAAAAAAACACGGAGAATTAAATATGCAAATACAACTTTCATTGCATTTAGTCTTTAAAATTGGGGTGTTGCAGTCAGTCCTTTAAATCTAGACATGAAAAAACCCGCCGAAGCGGGTTCTTTCTAGTAATACACTATCTACTCTTAGCCATTTCTTTTGCGTACCAATCAAGTCCCTTGTGTGCTAGGGCTTGGGAGGATTCGCAACCCTTCAGAAACTTGTTGACGGCAGAAGGTGCAAGAATTTTAGCTTCTTCCACTGAAACTCTGCCAAGAGAGTGTTTGTATATTGCTTTAGCAAACTTTTTCTCCATTGAATTTCTTTCCATGTTACTTGACCTCCTTTTCATAGATTGGATTGAGCAATTGGCAGATCTCATTGCTTCCAATGTACAACTGTTTCATGCTCGTCGATTTCTTAAATCCCCGTATAGCTTCCGAATAACTCATCCTCCCTGTCTTGTAATCAGAAACTATCTTATCAGGGACTGAATCGCTCATTACTCCCCATATGATGTCATATCCATGGGGTTTCTCATTACTTAAGTCACATATATTATGCCACGGTAAAATTTAAAAACCATACATTTTCGCAAGTTTTTCATAGCCACACATCTCAAAAAGGCAAAAGCTCGCTCCCTTCAGCAGGAACGAGCTTTATTCATGTTTTGATTAAAGTGTTGCATTTACATCTTTAATCTACCGCACAAAAAAAACACCCTGCTGCTATTAAGCAACAGGGTATCTTTTTTTGTTTCACAGGTTAACCAACTTTTATTCTAGGGATTCTTTCGAACCTTATTGTTGGCGTTCCGTCTTCTGACGTTTCGGTTTCCTTGCGACCGCAACAAGGACATTCGTTGTCTATGATGCCGACATATCCACAAACAGGATCTCTGTCTACAGGATGGTTAATCGAAGCATAACCCATTCCGCATTCCTTTTCAAACTTTACGATCTGCTTGAATGCTTCAACGTTCTTTGCTGCATCGCCGTCCATTTCTATGTAGCTGATATGACCTGCGTTGGTAAGAGCGTGGTACGGAGCTTCTTTTCTGATCTTATCAAAGGCAGTTATGTCAAAACCTACAGGGATGTGGAAACTGTTTGTTGTCCACTCCTTGTCGGTAACGCCTTTGATCTTCCCGTATCTTTCTCTATCCATTCTTACGAATCTTCCAGAAAGTCCTTCAGCAGGAGTTGCAAGAAGTGTGACATTAAGACCGAGCTCTTTTGAAGCATTGTCACAGTACTGTCTCATATGAGAGATTATGTCAAGGCCAAGCTTTTGTGCTTCTTCTGACTGACCGTGATGCTCTCCAACAAGAGCAACAAGGGTTTCTGCTAGGCCGATAAAGCCCATAGAAAGAGTTCCTTGCTTGATTACTTCTGCAACAGCGTCTGTCTTCTGAAGATCTTCAGATCCTCTCCAGACGCCCTCTCCCATAAGGAATGAGAAATTGCTTACCTTGGCAGTTGCCTGAAAAGCCATTCTCTCAAGGAGCTGGTTCTTTACAAGTTCCATCATCTCATCCAGTGAGTCGAAGAACTCCGCAATACGGGTTTTCTCATCATCATCGTGAGGAAACATCTCTTTAGCTTTTATAGCAAGCCTCGGCATGTTGATGGATGTAAAGGACAGATTGCCTCTTCCTGTTACAGTCTCTTCTCCTGCAACATTTCCTATTACCCTTGTTCTGCAGCCCATGTAGGTGGCTTCCGTTTCCGGTCTGCCCTCTTTGTAGTACTGAAGATTGAAAGGTGAATCAAGGAAACTGAAATTGGGGAAAAGTCTCTTTGCGGAAACCTTGCACGCAAGATCGAAGAGATCTGCGTTCGGATCGTCATCGTTAAACGACACGCCCTCTTTCAGCTTGAATATCTGGATCGGGAATATGGGAGTTTCTCCATTTCCAAGTCCAGCGTCTGTTGCCAGTAGAACGTTTTTGATTACCATGCGACCCTCCGGGGAGGTGTCCGTTCCATAGTTTATGCTTGTAAAGGGCACCTGGGCTCCTGCTCTGGAGTGCATAGTGTTCAGGTTGTGGACAAAGCCTTCCATGGCCTGATAAGTTGCCTTATCGGTTGCCTTATAGGCTCTGTCATACGCCTTTGAGACCATTACTTCGCAGCAAGTTTCGTCTACGCTACCCTTGTAGTCGTAAACGTCTTTTGCTATGCCGAGTGCGATAGGATCAAAATCAATAGATTCGATTTTTCCTATCTGGCCAGCAATGAAGTCTTCATAGGTCTTCGCATCGTCAGTTCCATCAAGATCCTCCATTCCATAACCCAGGAACTTCTTGAATTCCTTTTTGAAGGTCTTTAAGACTCCGGGGGCCATGTAATAATCGAACATGGGGATTGATTGCCCGCCGTGCTGTTCGTTCTGGTTGGACTGAAGCGCTATCGCAGCAAGTGCCGCGTAGCTACCGATACTGTTTGGTTCTCTTAAGAAACCGTGTCCTGTGGAAAATCCTCCTGTAAACAGTTTGTCCAGATCAATCTGACAACATGTAAGCGTCTTTGTTGGGTAGAAATCCAGATCATGGATATGGACATCTCCGTTTCTATGCGCTTCTGCAAACTTCGGGCTGACAATTGATTCTAGTGCAAGAATCTTACTTGTTTCAGCTCCGTAAGAAAGCATCTTGCCCATAGCGCCTTCTGTGTCGACATTTGCGTTTCCGCTTGATCCTTTTGTTACCACAGAATCTTTGCCTTTAGTTGTAACTTCCATAAACCTTCCAGAGATCACGTCCATGATTTCCTCTTTCCGGCTTCTCTCTTCTTGGTGTTTGGCCCTGTAAAGGATGTACGCTCTTGCAGTTTGGGTGAATCCAAGCTTCATGAGCTTTTCTTCAACAAGGTTTTGGATCTGCTCTACGGTGGGCTCTTCGATTGACATCAGGTCGATCAGCACAAGGTTTGCGATTACTTCTGATTGTCTGTCGATGATCCTCTCTTTGATTTCCATGGTTTCATGGAAAGCCTTTGAAACAGCATTAACGATCTTCGCCTTGTCAAAAGGAACCCTCGAGCCGTCTCTTTTGACAATAGTGTTCTGCATTTTTCATAGCCTCCTTTCCGTGATGAAAGTGCAGAAAAAAACGCACAAAAAATAGAAGCAGGGCTTCCACGTTTTATGCGTTTATTCTTTGACTTTATGTTTTTAAAAAGAAATTATTGATTCGTCTTTGATTTTACCACTCAATAATATCTTTGGTATGCAAAACAACAAGAAAAAAGGATGGTGACAATTCCTTGCCACGCGTCCTCTTTTGTTTTGTACTGGTGAATGTTTCCTGACAGTTATTACCAACTACTTCTTGGCGAGTGCCTCCTTCAGGGCTTTGCCTGGCTTAAAGGCAGGAACCTTTGCAGCTTTTATCTGGATAGTTTCGCCGGTCTTCGGGTTGACCCCTTTCCTTGCTGCGCGCTTTCTCACCTCGAATGTACCAAAGCCGATAAGCTGTACAGCATCGCCTTTCTTGAGCGCCTTTTCCACGTTCTTAGTAAAGGCATTGAGGGCATTTTCAGCGTCCTTCTTGCTCAGATTGGCATCCTTTGCAATGGCTTCTACAAGTGTCTTCTTATTCATGTTTTCTTCTCCTTTGGTTAAAGAAATGTTTACTATATTCTAACACGTAGGTTTACAGACGTTAAGTCGTATAGCCTAGTGCATGAATCTTGATGTGTTTACTTTGGCAGTAAGATCTATCATGATGTCCTTTTCGTCCTGAAGAACCTTTTCGAGTTTTGGGATGGTGTCGATTTTGCATTTTTTGAGAAAGTCCAGTATCAGAAGTTTTTTCGATGCTGCAATAAACTTCGGGTCCTCGACATCAGGACATTTATTGTCCTCGCATCCAAGCATGCACATGCTATACACTCCACCATGGCTAACGAGATGTCCTGCAAGTTTTGTCCCAACGGATGCCTTTGCAGAGTCATCGAGTTGGATAGGCTCCATAGAATATTGTTCTTTTAAACTCAGATAAGGATGATCGTCTTCGCCTAAAATAATTTCGCCTTCGGCAGCGATACGCATGTATCCTAAGTAATTGTTGTTGGTGGCATAGTACAAGCTGTCCAGACACCCCATGCCTTGGGCGTAATTAAAAATCTCGTTGGGTGAGTACTTGTGAATCAACGGGTTTTCTTTTGTGGTTGTCATAGAAGACTCCTTTCTACTTGGTGTTTTTTGCAAGCGTGATTGTTTGTATATATTCCGTCAAAAACTTGAAGTTTTCTTCTTGAAGCTTCATGTACTTTGTATCAGTTGTTTCTTCATCGTAGTGCATTCGATACATGTTGAGCGTAAGGTAGTAATCTCCCAGTTCAGCCCCAGCCAAAACTCCAGGGGTCCCTATAGAGTCATCGACATCCTCATCATCAAGTTTCATTGTTACATCATCAGAGACATTGTAATTTGTGTAAAAGGGGCCAATTTCTGTTTGAACGATCGATGTCTTTTCTTTTTCCGTAGAGAGGTTTTCTGTAGCTGTTTTTTTAAGGCTCAGAAATTCAACGTTGTCATTTTGGTTAGAATCATCAAGAAGAACATCTATATACATATCCGGGTCCGTCTTGTTTGTAAATGTGATAGAGGCAGGTTCTTCTTCCTCTATGTCTCTGTAATACATTTCATCTGCAACAAAACCTTCCGGGAGAGGAATGTTAACTATCCCGCCCAAAACAAAAGTCTTGAGACTTTTCGTCGGTTGTTCTGAAACGTAGGGGTCTGGAGTATCTTTAAAGTCGACCTTCTCATCTTTTTTCCCACATGAGGCTAAAACCAGGACTACAATGAGTGCAATCATAATCGTTATTGCAATGGGTTGTTTTTTCATTAACTTGCCTCCTTAGCCACACGTTGGGCAGTTTTCTCTTGGGTCGTAAAGGCTTAACGACTCAATCATCTTCTTGGCATTATTAATATCCCCTGTCGAAGTGATCCTGTACGTTATATCCCCTATCCTTATGTATGCTTCATTATCCTGTGGGAGCAAATAACATGTGCCTGCATTTGTTTCTATTACTGCTGGAAGGGTTTTAAACGCATCTTTTGTTGGAAGTGGACATGGGTTTTGCGGATCCGCACTTGCCCATCCCTGGATGCTGATTATGGCTCCATCTTTGTCTTTGATTTTTGCTGCTATTGTTTTGCATTTAGCTCCGTTTGCTATATATTCGCTGTTTTCTAAGCTGTAGCCTTTAGGAATATCTATTATCGCAGTTGAGTCTAAAATGATCTTCGTTTCTGCTTTTGACAGCATCTTGGTTTCGGCGAGATTCATATCAGGCTTCTGACCCCCACAAGAGGTCAGAAAAGCTACAACGGACAATAATATAAACAATGTCGAAACGAAACTTTTCATCAACTTACCTCCAAATCGCGTTGCGAAGGATCCCCCGTTCTCTATCTTTAAACGGGGTTCTCGGCAGGCGGCGAGCCGAGAACGTGAACATGAATGTGCAAAATCCTTCTGAATCAGAAGCAATATGTAATTGTGTTTGCCGCCTTTATGGTGATCCATCGGAGATTCGAACTCCGGACGCCCTGATTAAAAGTCAGGTGCTCTTCCTGCTGAGCTAATGGACCTTGTATTTTCTCGTCTCTGCCATGGCTTATTTATGAGGCTTTTTTGAGCAAAGGCGCTGTTTCTTACATGCTCCACATCCCGAATTATCGTTATCTTTCACGTGATGAGAGATCTCTTTCCATGGCTTTAGATACTTTTTATTGTTTATAGACATGACTGAATCCTCTCTTTAATCCATGATGTAGTTTCTTCCAAACTCGGCCATAAACTCTTCACGAGATCCTATATGCTCTTCATAATACTTCTGGCATTCGGCTTTTAGCCACGGGTCTACTTCGTTTTTAGCATGGTCTGTGGCGAACACGCCATTCGGGTGATAGTCTGGCCTTAGAGGGACTATGAAGCCATATTTTTCGCTTCTCGCCTTGTTGAAAGATCCGAACACATGGTGTCTTTCAACTTTTGAACTCCCAGTGAAGATGCATTTATTCATATTGTCTGTGAAAATTGATGTTAGCCTCTTTGCCATGTGCTCCTCCCCGTTTATATAGTTTTGACCAAGAATATGTAGTGGTGCAAAATCCTGTTATCGATGTAGTCCTTTTTGTTGAGAACAGTAACAGACCTTTTTCACAGCATGGGACACATTTGGGGAACTTCCCCCAGAGGTGTTCTGTGCTTCTCGTAGTCTGTTGGGGCACGTTTGCTATCAGCCAATACAACTCGGGAACACAACTCCCTTGCTCCGAAGAGAACCCTCCATGGCGGGCTTGTATTAGTTTCGGTGCTCTTTCCCACGAGGCGGACACGTTATCCGCAACTTGGAGCCTTCAGTCGGACTTGAACCGACAACCTATTGATTACAAATCAATTGCGCTACCTGTTGCGCCATGAAGGCATATGGTGGAGACGACGGGAGTCGAACCCGTGTCCGAAAACATATCTGCAGAACTTTCTCCGAGCAAAGCTTTTGTATTATTTTTCGCCTGACCATCCGCCCAAAAGCTGGCTAAGGATCAGGCCATCCCGTTGTTTTCTTATGCGGCCGGGATCACGCACAAGGTTTCCTACATGATCTGACACCAGGCCTTCAGTCTGCAGGAGAACTGAAGCTGATGCGCGGTTGCTGTCTTATGCAGCAGGTGCGAAAGCGTTGTTAGTTTTTGCGTTTATCTTTAACGTGCCCCTTTTAACGCAGACTGGGCAGACTGCGGCTCGCTTATTCTGTTTCAATATCTCCGTCGAAACCTTTACGTCCCCATGATTTGGTTAGTTTATATTTTCAGTTAGAAAACTTTCCATTCTTTCGACCTCTTTTATTGGCATTTCCTGTATATGTTTTACACACCTTCTTTTCATTTCTTCCCGATATCTCTTCTCTGTATGAAACGGCCCGTTGTAGCGCTGATATATGTATGCAAGCGAAGGAACTTTCCCATCGTAATTCTCTTTGTTTCTGAGCCATTTTCGCTCATTTTTAGTCCTCGATGTCTTTTGAAATGGTTTCTGCCGGAAGTTTATTAATAACATTTTGAGTAACTTTGAACGTTGCTTTTACTATCGCGGCGAGTTCCCTGTCTTTTCTCATTCCGTATCACCTCTCAATCGCGCACACTCTGATTTCTTAACTTCCAGGCACCGGCGCAACAATCCTGTACACCAACCATATCTGTAAGTAAATCCTACGGCTCTTCCGCTTGCAGGCACATGACGAATTGAATACCGTCCTTCTTTGAAATAATCACATTTTCTGCACTCTGATACCTTCGTTCCTTATCACCGTCCTGCTTCAATCTCACCCTCTCTTTCTCTTTGGGGACCGTGTTTGGTGAGGTCACAATGTTGTGGATCCCTACCCCGATAAACGTGTATATTGGTAGTCCCCATGTGAGCGTGAAGAGGAATGTCTGCAGCAGATCCATCCATCCACCATCCGAAGAATCCCAGGATTCTCCGAATATTACTGGTCCGATCTTCAGATACAGGTTCAGCAGCGCCGCCCCTACAGGAAAGGACGCCAGTATGATCACAAGTGGTTTGTTGTTCATGTTTTTTCCCTTTGGTGATTGTTCACCGTGCCTTTCGTAATTAGCGATACTTGGTCCGAGTGGCAGGATTTGAACCTGCGGCCCTCTGCTCCCAAAGCAGATGCGCTACCAAACTGCGCCACACTCGGATATATGAGCCCGAAAGTGTTCGTCCTCTGCCAATCAGGACTGCTGACTTATTCTCAGAAGTCGGGCTTCGCTCCTGGATAAGAATCTCGTTTCTTACCGCGGGCAAGGTTCGGCAGTTTAGGTTTCCCAGTTAGGGTGTACCCTCACTCGCACTAATCCCCCTTGCTGCTATGACCGCATACGGTACTTGTCGGTTTGGCCTACCTGTAGGTGATACAACCTTTTGAGCTCCCGGCAGGACTCGAACCTGCAACCTGCATCCCACCCGATCTGGTGATTTGCTTCCCTACCAATTGGGCGACGGGAGCATGTTTGGCGGAGAGAGTGGGATTCGAACCCACGGAGGATTAACCCTCACCAGTTTTCAAGACTGGCACCATCAGCCGGACTCGGACATCTCTCCATAAGCTGCCTGCGAGGTGATTCGAACACCTTCACTGCCGAAAGGAGGTTAGCCTATGTTCGGGGCTAAAACTTAAGCAGGTTCTTCCAATAAGACACACAGGCAGGTTGCTGTTTTGTAGATTGTCCCGTCGGGTGCCTCTCTTTAACGGCAACCCAGCTACCCACGTTTTGATACAGTTACCACCAACAGCAAAGGCCAACTGTATCTCACGGATCCGGCGGTTTCTTCAAGCCTCACGCCTCTTGGCATCACCTATAAGTCTCTGTCCGTCTTCTGGCTTATAGGCTGTCTCACTTGTCGCCCCGCTTCCCGGTAGATGTCCGGTTTGTCCCATTACAGGTTCCACGGTTTAAGCAGTAGGTAGAGTTCACCATCAGAAAAAAAAGAAACTCTCGGCAGTCGCAGGAATCGAACCTGCTTTACAAGGATTATGAGTCCTTGATTAGCCATTAACTGCCATAAAAGGCCCACCCTTTCGCGTAGAGCTTTGTTACTTAGGTTTTTATGGAAGGGGCCTTTTCTCCCATCTGGTTTTTCGAGATCCAGAAACTGTCCTTTTTAAAACTGCTCTGTGTCTTAGGCAAGGTCGCCTTTTTGGAAGTGACAGGATTCGAACCTGCTCTTTCTCAATAGTTTGAGCGCGATGTCCCTATTCGCCTCTCCTTCCAGGATTTTGCTCGGAAGGCGGCGAACCGAGCAAAAAGGGGTATATTGTATCTTTTGTTTCGACTTGGTTTGCCGCCTTGGTTGGCTACGACGGTTGGATTTGAACCAACGAATAACGGAGTCAAAGTCCGCTGTGTTAACCACTTCACCACGCCGCATCGTTGTTTGACTTTACCTTGATCTGGTTATACGGTAACAAGACTTATGATGAAAGTCAAATTTTCGGCTGTTTTTCCGAAGTTTTCTTCGAAGACTATTGTCTATACTGTTATATCTAATAATGGTACAAATTCGAAAAAAAGAAAAATCCCGCAGAAAACTGCGGGATTGATCTTATGAACGTTACTTTCATCCTACGCCCTATTTCCGGGGTTGAGATTACTATTCACGTTGCATTTTTTTTAAAACGGGATGTCGTCGTCAGCCATTTCCACGAACCCTTCGATCTGTTCGGGCTCGTTCTGTGGAGTCTGAGGAGCATCTCCGCCGCCTCCTGTATCTTTACCTGACAGGAACTCGACATCATCAGCAATAACCTCTGTGGTATACACCTTGTTTCCTTCCTTGTTGGTGTACGATCCGGTTCTGATGCGACCTGATACTGCGACCTTCTTGCCCTTCGAAAGGAACTTGTCACAGTTCTCAGCTCTTCTGCCGAATACGACTATTGAGATGAAGTTTGTGTACTGCTTCTCTCCATAGCCGTCATTGACAGCGATCGTGAACCTACAGATCGATGTCTGGTTCTCTCCAGTGGTGGCACGCAGTTCTGGATCGCGTGCCAGGTTTCCTATAAGTTCTACTCTGTTCATATTTCCCTCCTTTGTCTAAACAGAAGTTAACTCTTCCGAGCCAATGAGCTCGTCCATCTCGATGGCTGGACCAATGCATATATCGTCGATGGGCTCGATTTCATCAAGCCTATCATCATATGCAGTTACTAGGGTATTTTCATAATACGAATGGAACAGTTCATACATTGTGTCTAAACTGTTTCTATTATTCGCTTTTGAAAACGCCTTTTTTACGTTCTCCGCCACGATTACAAAGTTGTGGGCTTTTTGCTCACCAGCCATCTCGCTATCTTGCACAAGGTCTCCTAACGAGATCTTCAGATAATTGCATATAGCGATGGCGTCTTCGAGGGAAAGTTTGCCATTCATTTCGATGGCATTCTTTACTACGAAGGGTGAAATGCCTGACTCTTTACTGAAGGCATTTGCTGATATCGTGTTGGTTATCAAGTAATGCTTCAGATTTTCAGACAAGGCTTCATGTACTGCTCTTGAGTCCATATGTCCTCCTTTCTCTTTGCATGCAAAAAGAGCCACGGATGGCGGCTCGTTTTACATGTATTTTTATTTAACTTTATTCTTTGACTTTGAAATGATTGATGTACATGTTCATCTTACCATTTCTTCGAAAGGAAGATATGCAATTTTCATTTTTTGTTGTTTTTATGACGAAATTTAAGAAAACTTCGGAAAAAGAGCCGATTTTTTGACTTTCGTCATGACATGTTATATATTTAGCATAGAAAATATAATATATGCTAAAAGGTGACTGAAATGGACAAGATTCCAGTAACTAAAGCCAAAGTAAGGATCCGAATAGGCGATGGGTACAGAATCGAAATCCTTGATGAGGAGAAGCACGAAACAGCCCTCATCTACAACAAAGGAAAGATCTGCCTCACAGCCAACGTTTGGAAAAACGATTTCGGATATCCCGGCAAAGGTAAAAAAAGAATAAAGGTAACTCCTGAAAATTACGGGCTAGGGTCCACCACCGGATTCTTCGACAAAGACATAATAAAATTCGAAGTAAACGGAAAGACCCAAAAGGGAAAAGTCCACTTCCTCATAGAAAACGTGGTAGAGGACAAAGACCCTTGGCAGGTAATAAGCGAAAACGGAGAGACCTTCAAGCTCAAAGATGTAAAGCCAATCTGCTACATAGGAACAGAGATGGATGGCGAAAATCTTTACGTTCGAAAACAGGTGGCATCAGAACATACATCCAGCTCACCGGATGAAGCCCAGGAAAATGAGCCTGTCCTTAAAAGTGACGATAACGGACAGATCAAAATGGATTGCATCAAAGAGCCTAAAGAGGTCTACGAAGAAGTTTCCGAAGAGGCTCCTGCCATTGATGCTAAAGACCATTATGTAATTTATACCGACGGTTCTTCCCTCTCTAACCCGGGGCCTTGCGGCGGAGCATACGTAATGATGCTCGGAGGGGTTCCTATAGGAGAAAGAGAAATTCCCATAGGAGATGGAACCAACAATATCGCCGAGCTTACAGCTGTAATTGAAGCCTTAAACGATGTTAAATCATTTAACCCGGGCAAGGTAACAATAATTACAGACTCCAAATACGTCATAGATGGAGTTACCAGTTGGTCTCATAATTGGCGGAAAAACGGATGGAAAAATTCTGCAGGTGAAGATGTCCAAAACATGGAACTTTGGAAAAAGCTCCTTGCAGAAAATGCCATCGTTAACGCCGACTTTCAATGGGTCAAAGGACACAGCGGAGATCTAGTCAACGAAAAGGTTGACTCTTTAGCCAAAGCGGCAGCAAAAAGATCTATACAAGTCTCCTAATCTAAATAGTCAGTGACTTTTAAAGGCTCTGTTTCAGGAGCCTTTTCTTTTACCGATGGGATAGTTTCAAAAAATGAAAGTCCATCATCCTGATCTTCGATCAAGGGTGCTGTATCGAGTTCTGAGGGACTTTTGTCGGCTGTTAACGGAGCCGTTTCAAAGAATTCGCCAGGAGCATCTTCTGAAAAACTTTCGTAAGAAACTTCACTTATCGGGGCTTCCTCTTCGGTAAGAGGAGCAGTCTCAAAACTTTCTGGGGTAAAGGACTGTGCTTGCAATTCTTCCCTTAACGGGGCCGTATCTTCGAAAGCATCCAGTTCCATGCTTAATGGGGATGTTTCTTTTGATACTTCTTCCAGGGGTTCCTCTGAGGCCGTAGCGAGAGGAGATGTTTCAAAACTCTCTTTTGAGCTTATTGGAACGTGATTATGGTCAGCTTCGTTTTCCATAACAAATCGGGGCTTTTCTTTGGGCTTTTCTTCCTTGTGAGCATAAGAATCATAATATATGTCGCTTATGGCAGGAAGTTCCTCCTCCTGAGGCATAATGGTGTTAGTCGTTCTCAGATCCAAAAAAGCTTCCCGGCAGTCTGTAACGAAGAAGATGATTGTTCCTGCGATGATTGCCAGAAATCCTGCTATGAGGAGGATTATGCCTATAGTATGTAACATCTACATCTCCCCCCTTTTCTTGGCTTCTTGTGCGGCTTTATCATAATTTGCCTCGACATATTGTTCGTATTTGAGGAGTTCCTCCTTTTCTTCGTTTAGACGTTCGTTAGACGTCGTAATTTGAGTTGTGTCCTCTTTTATGCGGGCAAAGATGTCTTTTATTGACTTGTAGCTTACGTTGGCTGAGAAGTTCGTTTTTTCGCTATCAATGATGTTTAAAATTATGTTGTAGCTGGCGATTTTAAGCTGTGAACTTCCAGATGAAGAACTGCCGTTTAGGATTGTAATAATTGAATCAAAATCCTTAACTGCGCTTTGGTATTCTTCCTTTCCGGCATCAAAAACGAAACCTTCGCTTGTTCCAAGAACATAGTTTTCATAAAATGATGCGAGTTTCACATAAGCATTGCATAGATTATAATTTTCGTACTCTGTTTTCTTTGTATTAACCACCGCTTTAAAATATGGTTCAGAGTTTAAAATTTTGTTTCTGAGCGATTTATCGGTTTCTCCTGAAAAGTATACAAGGTGGGCTTCTCCAAGCATGTAGTTGATATCCAAATATGCTTCACTGTCAGGGTCTATGTTTTTTAGCCCCTCTGAGCATATAGACATAGCCTCCTGCATGTTTCTTTCCGTGTATCCTTCATTAGATTTAGCATACTCTTTTATGAGTAGCTGATAAGCGGCTGGATCGTCAGGTTTTATTTCGATTGCTTTTTTTAGATTCTTTATCTGCGCATCATGATCTGAGGTTTCTGCAATAAGGTTTTCGTACTGGTTGTTTACCATGACCTTGTTAGCCACAAGACTTCCTGCTCCCGCAAAAAGCATCAGGATGCCTATCCCTACAGGAAGGATCGCTTTAAGAAGCTTCTTTTTCTGGTCAGATACGTATTCATAGTCCAGTTTTTTATAGTTTAGAAGAGCAGTCATCAGCTCTGTAGTATTCTGAAACCTTTCAGAAGGATCACTTTTCGTACATCTTTGGATTATTCGTTCCAGTCCAATAGAAAGCTCCGGTCTTACCTGTCTTAATGGGATCAGTTTATACGGAGCCTTGTTTGGGAGTTTACATGTAAGAAGCTCATACATCGTCATCCCAAGAGTATATATATCTGTTCTCTCGTCTGTTTGGGCAGATTCCCCGTCTCCCGTATCGTATTGTTCGGGAGCAGCGTATCCTTTAGTTCCTAGAGGTGCAGTATCTTTGGACTTTCCGTGCTTGAATTCTCTTGCTGTACCAAAATCGATTATTTTAAGGCTTCCGTTTGGCTGCAAGATGATATTGCCTGGTTTTAAGTCTCTATATATTATTGGAGGGTCCTGTGAGTGCAGGTATCCCAACACCAGTGTGAGTTCTTTCCCCCACTTGATCACCTGATTTTGGTCTTGGGGGCCGTAGCGGTCTATGACATCACGAAGAGTCTCTCCTTCTACGTAGTCCATTACTATGTAGAAGAAATCCCTCTCATCTATTATGTCTACGATCTTTGGGAGTGAAGGATGGTCTAAAGTTTTCATCATTTCCGCTTCTGCAAGAAGAGAATTTTCAACTTCTATGCCACCAACAGTTTTCTTCTTTCGGATCTCTTTTACTGCCCAGTTCTTGTGCAGATTGAGGTCTGAAGCAAGATACACGGTGCTCATCCCACCTCTTCCAACAGGTTTTAAAAGCTCGTATCTTCCTGCGATTATTCTATTTGCCATGGCTTTGTCCTTTGTTTACTGCAAGAAAAAAGCCCCTAAGCATTCAGCTCAGGGGCCTAGATATATAATTCTTTACTGTCCACCGAAGGGCGGGGTTTCATCTTCTACCGCTTCTTCTTCGTATTCGACTTCTTCCTCGACTTCTTCTTCAGGCTCTGAAAGATCCTCTCCGAAGTATGAGGCGATAAGCTCCTCCTTTTCGGTAACAAATTTTGAGAAGCTCTCAATGTCACCTGACTGAAGGTTCCTGGGAAGGCACGATTCTACAAGTTTGCCAATCTCCATGTAGCAGTGCTTACGCTCTTCTCTTTCTTCTTTCAGCATTTGTTTTTTTGCTTCTTTCATCTCTTCTTTGAGTCTCTTTTCTCTTTCAAGAAGCATCTGGTATTTTTTTTCTGTGTCTTTTCTTGCCATTTGTTTTTTCTCCTTTTTGGTTATCTGGTTGTAAGTTCTTCTGTAACGTTTCCAGTAGATTCAATATATGTACTTTCTGCCATCGTGAAGCGTTTTTCTATAAGATCTTTCTTTTCTTCATCTTCTTCCGTTTCAACGATTATAGCTGTAATGTTATCGCACTCTCCTGCATCTTTTGCACCTTCTACAGCCTCAAAACATTTTTCTCTTGTGTTTTTGGAAGAGTCTTTGAGGATGTCTTTCACGCTATCGTCGTCGAGTTTTCTGCGAAGACCATCGCTGCACAAAAGGAAGATATCTCCCGGGGAATATTCCCCAGCAAAATAATCTCCTTTAGGAGAGTCGTCGAGGCCACAGCCAATACATCTTGTAAGCATGTTGGATCTGGAATCTTTTTCTATTTCGCTTACGCTTACACCTGCATCCAACTGTTCTTGTGCCCAGCTATGATCAACGGTAAGCTGTTTCAACTCCCTTTCGTGCATTCTGTAGATCCTGCTGTCGCCTATGTTTACAAGGAAGTATGTCCCTGCATACAAAAAAACGCATGTTAAGGTGCTTCCGGGGCCTTTGCCTTCCTTGTATCCCTGAGATCTGCTGTAGATGTTAAGCTCAAGGCTCACGTCAGAGATAATCTTATCCCAGTCTTCAAGGAGCCTGTCGCCAATTGATACGTTCTCACGCTTACAGTCTTCGAGAATGTTTCTAAGGTCATTGTGAAACCAATTCGAAAAAGCGGCTGTCAGCGACCTGGATGCTAGTTCTCCTTCTTTAACGCCTCCCATACCGTCTGCAACAACCGCCAAAATGAAATACTCTTTATCAAAACCGCCCATTTTCAGATAGTAGGCATCCTGATTGACAGGTTTTTCATTACCCACATCTGACAGGGCGGCGGCCTTGTATTTATACTTACTCATAATCTACCCTCCGATCTTAATAACGAAAGGCTCGTTAGAGAACCTTATTTCGTCTTCAGAGGCTAGCTGATATACTCCACCATCATTTATGGATATGCCGTTTATTTCTGTCCCGTTTCTGCTGCCAACATCTTTTATATACACTTCTCCTGATGCGCTTACGCTGATTTCTGCGTGGGATCTTGAGACAGTATTGTTTCCTTCTATTACGATGGAGGCCTTGGATGGGTCTGAGCCGATGAGCATAACGTATTCTTTCTTCAGCTCGAAAGCCTGTCCAGTCTTTTTATTGATAAGATATATACCCTCATCAAGTTCTGTCGCAGATGCTTCTTTGATGTATGATTCTGTAACCATACCTTCCAAAATCTTTTCGACGAGCTGCCCTGAAAATTTCTTTGTTATTTTCCCGGGAAGCCTATTGCTGGAAGATGCATCTGGCTTATCTTCTTCTGGTTCTGCCTGTGGGGGTTGCTCTTCTGGAGAGGTTTCTTTTGGAGTTTTCTCTTCATTATCAGGAAGCTCTTCCAAAAGATCATCAGCGTTATCAGAAGGGTCTTCGTTCATTATCTTGTCGAGATCGGCAAGTTCGATTTCAAGAATATCTCCCTGAACGGGGTTTTCTCTCTTTTGTATTGACATTGTTAGTCCTCCGAGTCGGGTTTTTCGTCTGTGATTTCTTCGTAGATTTCTTGTGTGTACTTTGTTTCGTCTTTTGCCTTAAAACCAAACATCCCGCTGTCGTTGATGTAGTAATATCCGCTTTTTATGTTCTCCGGGAGATTGATTACAAAATAATTGTCCTCTGTCGTTTTGAACGGAGATGCAAGTTCTATAACCTGCTGGGCTTTAAATGCGAGAGTGTCTGCAATGATGTCAGTTTCTTGATATTTGGTCCCATCGAAATATCCTATCTGGTATTTCTTGTCTTTTTCCAAGCCGAGGAGCATGTCTACTTCTTTATCAACGTTTTCTACGGGGAGACTCTTCGATTTGTTTATTCTGCTGATTTTAAGAAGCCCGTCTTCAGGGCCAACTCCTCGCATTACTTCTTCTGCGTTTGTTTTTTCACAGATATTTTTCGTGTCAAGGTATAAGGACGAGCCGGTTTCTCCAAAGTTGACGCCAATTCCTATTGTGTAGCCGAGTTTCTTGTACTTTTCTACAACGTAATTTTCCGGCATATCGTCTTCTGTGCTTTGGAACATTACAAGCTCGGTCCTTCTGTTGTCTACAACGGGGATAAGTTTCAATGGATCAAAAGCAGCATCACCTATCCACATGGAACGGACATGGGATTCATCTTTTAAAAGAGCTTCTTCCATAGTGGACATTCCTCCAGTGTTGGGAAGACCGTTATACCCAGTGAAACCAGATAAGACCGGGGAGAAAGTGTCTGCTTTTTTGTCGTGAACGTAAAAGCCTGCTTCGGGGATCTCTGCCATGGTGTAATGGAGCATGTTGCCATCTTCGTCTGCAGCGATTTGTTGCTTTTGACCACAAGAAGCCATTGTTATCAGCAGTATCATTAGCAAAAGGGTTGTCATAAGTATCTTCTTCACTTCTTTTTCTCCTTTTTCTTCTGTTTCTTTGCTTTCTTTTGTTGTGCTTTTAAGAGTCTGTTTTCTTCCGCTTTTTGAATCTTTTCTTCTTTTGCCAGTCTTTTAGATGCTTTCTTTTTTTGCCTTTTTGAAGATGAAGGATCGTTTATAACAAACTCAAGCTCTCGAATGTATTGCTCTTGTTTTTCTTCTTTCTTTTTGCTTTTTGCATCAAATTTTCTTTGATATTTTTCAACAAGAGTTTTGGGATCATCTTCTATGTTTTCTGTTTGGATTACGTAGGGGATGATGTCTTTTCGCCGCATATACCTGAGCTTTGTTGTAACAAACTCAACGGCGGATTGATCGGCTATCCCAATCAGCATTACAGCTGCTGGCATTATTCCTACGATCGTAAAGGTGATCAATTTCGCAATGATCGGAAGGAAAAACAGGATGCTCTTAAAAACAAGGAAGCAGACAAATATGTAAATGCCTGCTTCCACTGCGTTTCTTTGTTTTATGGCGCCCCCTGCTATTCCGCCATCACTGGAGACGTTTTTAGGAATTACGTGTCTCATGGTTATCTCCTCATTTCAAGATTGAGTAGTTCTTTAATTTTTTAATGAAACCATATCCCATTGGGTCAACAGCGGTTTTGTTTTTACCTATTCTTGCTTCATAATGAAGGTGTGGGCCTGTCGAATAACCAGTGTTGCCGGATTTTGCTATGGTTTGTCCTTTTGAAACCTTCTGACCTTTTTTAACATTGATGCTGCTTAAATGGCCATAACGAGTAAAGACGCGCTTATTGTTGACGATGCCGTGATCAATCTCTATACATTTACCGTAGCCACCAAACGTCCCAGCTATTGTTACAGTTCCTCCGTTGGTTGCCATTATAGGCGTTCCAACAGGAGTGCCTACATCAATACCTTCGTGTAGTTTTCCCCATCTTTGTCCATACAATGATGTGATCTGGTATTTTCCGGATGCAACTGGAAGACCAAATACGCCAGAGGCTAAGCCTGAGCCTTCTGATGATAGGGCAAGGTTTGAAAATGCGGCTGCGTCATTTTTGTGGATTCCAGTAACAAGGTTTATTGGGACAACTCCGGTTCTGCTTACCCTTCCAGCTGCGCCACGAACTTTGTTCCTCATCTTTCTTGCGGCTTCATGGTTTTTACCGCCATATATAATGAGCTGGCCATCGCCTGAACCACTCATATATTTTGAGAAACCTGTGTTCATGTGGTCTCTTACGTAAAGGACCCCAAAACTGCTGTTGTAGATCAGCGCGCCTGGTTTCATCTTAACGTCCTTTGTATCACTCACAAAGCAGTCGACACCTGCGGATAACTTGCCAAGGTTCTTTAGCCATTTTTTCTTCAGCAAGGCTTCACGCTTCTTTTTGCAGTCAGGTTTTGGACAACCACAAACTACCTCAACCTCAAAATTGCCAAGTTTTTTACCAATATCGTAAGGTTTGTCTCCTCTGTCTTCTTCGTATCGGGCTTCAATTGGATTTGTAAAATCACTTACACCGTGAAGTAGAGCAAGAGAATCCATCGCCATTGTCCTTACAACTTCAGAGCCGTCTACATTGGGGCCGTAAAGTTTTCTGATTTGTTTGCTTGAAACTCCAAAAGCATTAAAGCCAAGTTTGACAACGTCTTTCTTTACCAGTATTGCACTGTAATACTGAGCCTGCTTCAACTTGGGCTTTGCGTTTGCTTGCGCTTTCTGATTGGCAATAATTTGGGCCTCAGCATTCTTTACTTCGTTTGCTGACATTGAGAGCTTTTGTTCATCTGTAGCCTCTTTGATTTTGTGGGGATTTGCGCCAACCCCCTTTTTTTCTTTTGTTTTGTGCTCACTTCCGCCTACGGTTTTAGTGTCCGTAACGGATACTTTTCTGTTTCCGGCTGCGTCTGCAACGATTTTTTTCTGTTCTTCTATGGGCTCGAGGTCTACAGATGTGTCATAAACACCTTCAAGTTTTTTTGGCTTTCCGTCTCTGCCTTCAACAAAACTCCATTTATATAGAGGGTCTTTCCCTTTTGCACGTTCGCCTTGTATATAATGTTTTAGTTTGTTCGGCATGTCGTAGCGCCAGTTGCCAGGCTCACCCTCTACTTGTTCATCTTCTGAATCGCTTTCTCCGTCTGTAAGGGCCATAGGTTCCTTGGTTCTGTATACATAGTTGTATCTGGTGCCTTTTTTGTGAATAAGGATCAGCAGGCGACCTTTGGCATCAACCTCACAGTCTTCGATTTCTGCGTCGAAGCCTATTGCATAAGAACCGTAGTATGCTCCTGTTGAAGCCGAATACATATTGATGTAGTTCTTGTTGTGCTTATCTACAGAAACACAGGAATAGATTATCCCGTCATGTGCACCCTGGTCTTGTGCGTATCTCCACTTGCCTTTTTTTGTTATGGTTCTGTTTTTCTTTGAAAGGTCTTTATTGGATACCAGAATTTTATTTCCGGATCCAATGGAGAATTGGTTGGTGCTTGTGTCGTATGCGATTGAGCCTGCGCTCCATTTCAGCTTCTTATTTTTCCCCATTTTTAGGGTTTCCCCGTTTATACGGAAACAGTTTTTGCTCCCTAGGCCAGAGACTACATAGAGCGTTTTATCGTTTGGGTTATATGCCGTTCCGTTGGCATGATCAAGGTCTTTGAAACTTTTTTCGAAAGGCCGTCTCTTGCCGTTATTGTATATTCGAATAATGGCATTGGATCCTTTCATGTTCCCTCGTACATCGTTGAGAACAACAGCGACCTTCTGGCCACCCATATATGCCATAGACTGTGCTGTGGGACATTTTGCAGTTCCCTTTGAGCTAATATACTTTGTGAGATCTTTTTTATTGAGCGTTTTTATGACGGTATGTTTTTTATATGTCTGGTTTGTTCCGATCTTACCGCCCTTGCCAACATAACGATAGATGCTTGTCCAGTTTCCTGCATACCAGTTGTCTATAAGGATGTCATTTTTCCTGTTGGCTTTCTTGTCGCTTGCATGGACTACCTTGCCGTTGCCGTAATATATAACGACATGGCCTGTTCCCCTAAAGACAACGTCTCCTGCTTTCAGTTTCTTCTTGTTGAACTTACCGATATATGCCCAGTTTTTGGACTTTTCCATAGCGGCCTCAAGGTCCGAGACCCACCCGTATTTGGCGCCTTTACACCACTTTTTCATCTCGGAGTCGCCTGCGCCATGCGCAAAGGCTGCTTTAACAAAAGTTGTGCACACGTACTCTTTATGGGCATTTTTGTTACACTGGGGGCAGGTGCTTCCGCCGTAGACGTATGAATTATCGTTGGCAATCTTCTTGGCCCAGGCCAGGGCCCCTTTTGCTCCTTTTGATGCAGATGCAGAAGTGCCGGAAGACCCTCCGGTGTTAGATACTTTTATGTTTGGTGTATTGGGAATACCGTTACCGTTGCCAACGTATCTAACGACATATTTGCATTTTTTGTTGTAATAAGCTTTCGCGCCTTTGTTCTCACTGATAGAGCCTGCGTCCCAGCCTCCCCCGTGAGCGTGGACCATAAGCCCTTTTTTGGGGTCTGTTATCATCCAGACGTGGTTTGCTTTTATGCACACATCGCCAGCTTTGATCTTTGACCAACTGGGCTTACCTATATATTTAAAGTTGTACTTTTCCCATGCTTTGGGGCGCATACCTGTTTGTGCGTTTCCACCTTTTTTGCATTTCTTAAGGCACTTGGGGTCATTGGCACCATGCGCATATGCGGAGAAAATAAAGGGGTTGCAACAATATGTTTTAGCGAATCTTTTGTTTTTTCCTTTTTTATATTTCTTTGGTCCGACATTAGTCCCACAAAAATAGCAGCCACCTCTACAGGCAACAGGTTTTGCTCCATATGTAAAAGAATCGTCTTTAGCAATCGCTCTTGCCCATGCGACAGCTCCCTTAGCTCCTGCTGTGGGAGCGTCTATGTTCGATGTGTTTATTCCACCAGATACATCCAACGACATATTTGAAAACTTTTTTGACCACTTCTTTGCATATGCATATCTGTTGGCCATTTCTTTTTTATAGGCATTTGTGCCGCGAATCTCCGGGACTTCGTAATCTCCGCATATTATATCCGTGGCTTTATACAATGATATTTTGCTTTTCTTTAATTTTGTGTAAACAGATCTTTTATATTTGCCCTGGAACTCACTCCACATAAAATCGACTTGTGTTTTGAAGTTGTTCCACGCAGTTCCCTTTTTCTTTGCGTAACTATCCAACTTTTTAGCTCTTCCTAAATACCACTGGACGATTCCCTTTGCTCCTATACCGTTTACAACTGAAGGATTGAAGGAACTTTCTGCTTCAATGTTGCCTAGGATTCCGCACGCTGCATTATGGGACAGCCCTTTTTTGCGCATATACGCATAAAGATATTTCGCACGCCCTTCCATTGTGGATGTATTGATGGAAGAAAGGTTCAGTGACAGGGTTTCGTTTGGATCTCCCAGATAATCTTTATCCCAAAGGTTGTCGACTGAGACAGAGTATGCAGACAGGATTTCGGTGGCATCAAATTGATCTTGAGTGAAGACGCCTTCGTCCATGTTGTCTGTATACCCGAAGATATCGGCGGCTGTAGGAGCAGCAGAAAACTTTTGCATAAAAGCCAGGGTCGCTTCATAATCGACGTCTGGATCATCGTCACAGATTTTTTTCAGCTCATCATAAGCTTCTTCTTCTTCGCCCTTAAGGACATGGTAAATGAGATTAACGCCTTCGCCTTCTGCCTCCAAGGCTTTTTGCTGTCCGGGGGCAAAGCCGCTAATCGTGCCATCCTCTTTTTTCTCATCATCATCGACTTCATCTTGGGTCTCATTTATATGGGTCCAGGAGTTAAAACTTGTCGCTGGGGACATAGCAACCATGACAAATATAACAAGCGTCAACACGCATGCTCCTATGAGTACATATGGATTTGCAGCAATCGCTTTTGCTGCGGTTGCGGAGGCCTTTGCTACCGCTTTGCCTGCCTTTACTGCTTTCTTTGCATTTTGGGGCGCATTTGCTATCGCTTTGCCCGTGTTTTTGGCTGCGTTTATAGATTGTTTCGCATCTTGCGTAGTTTGATCGCCAATGTTGTTTTGCGGCATTTTAGACCTCCTTTCTGTCTTTAAGAAAAGAAAAGCGCCGAAGTTTATCTCCGGCGCTGTGTTGGTTATTCAGGCGTGTTTTTCGCCTTGTGTGTTTGAACTATTTGGACGTTAAGCTTTCTGCCTTTTCCATCATCGATGGTTCTAGATGTGCTTCCGAGCCTGTCTCCTTTGCTTGCAGTGGTGTTGTGATTGTTTACTGCATTCGTGAAGGCCTGGTTTCCTTGCTGTGAATACGCAACAAACTGGTTACCTTTAGAATCTGTTACCTTAAAGCCGTTTACCGCGTGAGCCTCCGTTCCCTTGCCAATCTTGTAATCAGAAATGGGGGTGACATTTTCAGCACCATATTTGTTAATCAATTCTGACTGTATTGCTGGATCTCCACGGAGTTGTTGTGCCATGGTAGTATTTCTGTTATCGGGTGTCATCGGAACAGTATGTGTGCCGGTGTTTACATGGTCTCCCGCGGAGGCTTTGTTAGCAGCTGAAGTTCCGTTAGCATGTGCGTTAAGAGTTGCCCCGTCAGTTCCTCTTATATGCATACTTCCATCCCTATCTTTGGATGCGTTCTCAATAGATCCTCTATCAATGCCAAGGTTATTCGAGGCTTCATCAGCAGTCTTCTTGGACAATCCTGACGAAGCAGCCGCACTCTGCATCGCTCCTCCAACTTCTTTCCCTGCCCGCACAGCACCTTGACTGGCTCTAAAACCGCTTTTGGCAACCCCTTTTGCGGTTTTGAAGGCGGCCATGGTCGTGCCCGCTCCTGCAAGGAGTTCTCTTCCAAGACCTCCTCCCGTTTGGACTGCAGAAAGACCTAGCGATTTTAGAATATCATCCACCCTTGCACCCAGGCGAACCCAAGAGATTAGGATTACATATACAAAAAACAGGTCCTGTCCAGATTTTATATTATCTATTTTGATGTTAGCGATTGCCGCTATAAAGACATACAGGATCATAAAGTTGAACATTAACAGTATGTATTGTGATATGAGCATCTGGAAATATGATTTTGCTATTCCTGAAGTGCCTTCACTTGCGGTTGTTGCTAAAGCTAATGGTGAAGCGTAGAACAAAAATCCTGCGACAACAAACCTTTCCACCATTTCCATAACGAGTTTGAAAAATACAATCGTCAAGGTGACGGTGAGAAAGCACACAAGGAAGCCTTGTACAAACGATGCATCCTCTCCATCTACGCCAGACAGTTCTATGTCTCCTTCCGTTGGGAGAGATTTGATGTCACCTCCGAGGAGTTCGCTTTGTTCTTTCTTTTCTACAACGTATTTACACAAAGCGGCCATCGGGCTTTGTATTATCTGGATTAGCGCGTATGCATAATAGCACATGATTGATGCAATAAAAAACCTTCCAACGACATATCCTGGGTGAGCCGCTTTTGAAGCGGGGGTATCCGGTAAGAGAGATCTAAGTAGACCCAAAAGCATCAACATTACCGCAATAAAATATCCCATTGCCTTGAATGTCGATTTTAAAAAGGTAACGCCGGGGAGATATTTGTCAAACCATCCTGTCTCGTTTGGTGACAACGGGCTGTCCCCAAAGCGCCAGGTATGGTTTGAATCGGCGACTGGATCTGGAATCATAAAGTTGTACCAGATGTCACCGGTAAACAGCTTCATGAAGCCAAAACAGATAGTATTTACAATGTCTATCAACGAATTTATTACAAACTCCAAGACTGTTCACCTCTCTTTTAGTATAAAAAAGAGAGAGGTGGCTTTTGCCACCTCTCACAATTCTTTGAGGATTTCTTATTTAAAAGAAAGCCCCATCTGAGTTTCGACGAATGAAAGGATGGCTGCGAGGGATCCAATTGCGATCATTCCGATTGTCGCTCTTATGAGCCAATCCTTTGCCATCTCGGCCTTTCTGCCAGATGATGCAACGATCATGATGAGGCAGATTACAGCTACGAGACCGTACAGAGGGACAGCAATATGAACAATGGACGATTTGATGGTGTTCATTGCTGTTTTGAGGCTTTCCTCCAGCCCTCCTGCTGCGTGAGCTGTTATAGGCATTGCCATAATAGACATTGCCACTACTGCAGTAACGATTGCCGTCTTTGCGCAAGACGCCTTTTCCACAACCGCATTCTCAAAATCTGTGATAGGGGTTGCGGAAGTAATTCTTTCTTCTCTCATGGTAAAATACTCCTTCCAAAGATAAAGTGAAATATAAAGAATATATTGCAAAACAGGATTTCCTGTTTTCGACAAAAATTAAAAAAAGTTATCAATGATAACATCTCTGTGTTCGTTGGCCGAGTTTCGGAATCTTTGCGTCAAGGAACGGATCCTCTTAACGTCCATTCCGGTTTTTTCGGACATTTCCATAGGAGGGATCCCCTCCATCATCATTTTGCAAAGCCTCTTTAATTGTCTTTTGCTTTCTTTTTTGTACTTCTTGACGCTCATTCTTACAATGTAATCGATGAGTTCATCTTCTATGCTATCTGTGATTGCATCCTCATAATCATTAAGTTCATAGTTGTTGGTAGATGTTTCTTTGAACTTTTCAATGGTTAAGGCGTTTTTGATTGTTTTGTCCAAGAATTTGTTGAGTGCGTTAAGGATGCATGTGTAGGCATAGGTTGTAAACTTGACACCTTTTTGAGGATTGTAATGTAGCGAAGCCTCCGTAAGAGCCAGATACGATACCCCCTTTACGTCATCAAAGTCGACACCGTACCCGTTAAGCCTGTGTTTTTGGTAGAAATTCATCGCCAGGGCGTCAGAAAGTCTCAGTTCCCTTTCAGTTAACATAAACTTGTTTTTCATAAACTACCTCCTCAATGTTATGAAAAGACATCGGTTACACGCGTGTTATGTTTAACATAACATTTTTATGCGCATAACCGATGATACCACCCTTTACATTTGTAGTTAAGTCGATTATCCTAACTACCAGCATCGATAAAAGGAAGTTTATGAATCAAATACGTGTTTTATGATCGCTTCAAGTCTGGGTTCTCCTTCATCGGAGATATACTTGTTGCCGATCCTTACGGAAACCTTCTTGCCGATGCGCAGTTTGTCATAATCAAAGCGTGCGCACATAGCTTCTCCCCCACCATCCAGGAGAATGAATACTCTGGATTTTGATATGTCGTCTTCTCTAAAGAGAATGTTGGAGATTGTTCCATGCATCGTGTCTCCTACCTTTGCGCGGTCGAAGGCAGCAATCCTTGGATCCGGCATGGTTTTCTTCAGCGATGCTTCAAACTCTACCGTCTTCTTATTGTTGTCTCTCTTGAGTTTTGTAATGCAGATCACGATGTTATCTCCCACATCTATCTGCAGTGAAGACAGGTCCTTATCGATCCTTGTCCATGAAAGTTCTTCTACAGGGATGGTTGTTTCAACGCCAAAGAGTTCTACTCTTATGCCTGCCTTTGGGAACTTGCCCACGACCCTGGCTTCAATATATGAGCCAACGTTGAATGCGAGCTGATCTGTCCCCTTGTTAGTTGCAAACCAGTGTTCATAACAAGACAGGGCCATTGCTTCAAGACGGTTGCCTGTAAACATGAACTCGTTGCCATCCTTGACATAATCGTCAGGGATAAAATCGATTGTAGACCCGATTCTTCTTTCGATGTAGATGCTTTTGTTGATTCTGATCTGTTCAAGATACTCATCAGTTTCGTTAGCGAACTTCTCCCATGGGATAAGCACCTGATATGTCTTTTCACCCTTGGTTTCATCGCCATAGAAGCACAGAGCGCATTCTCCCAGTTGATCATCGTATCTTTTGCCTGAGACCTTGGCTGTAAGATATGTGTGGTTTTGCGATGCAGTGATGAGTCTTTGCATTGCAGGATCGATGTTTTTGAGTTCGCTCTCAAACTTGGTCTCTACGTCCTGCGTGAATACCTTGTTCCCACCATCCACGTACTGTTTGGGCTTAGTCTTTTTCAGAAGTCCACCCTTATTTTTTTTGGATTTTACTTTTGCCTTCTTCGTCTGCACTGGACCGAAGGGGGCTTCTTGCGTGTCTTGCGAGTTTTTGATTTCTTCTGTTGCTTGATTCTTGGTTTTCTCTGCCATTTTTTTCTCTCCTTGATTTTTAACAAGATAAAGGCGCACAAGAATGTGCGCCTATTTAAAACGAATATTTAATTGTCTGGCCTACATGAAGAGGGCTTCTATAGAGTCGTCATCGTCGTTAGTCGGATTGAAGTCTGCTTCTGTATGGTCTCCTCCGATAGAGTCAGCCTCTACCATGTTTTCGTGGTGAGAATCTACGTCCGAGTAATCCTGATACTGAGTATCATCATCTTGTGATACGGGCTCCTCGTAATGCGAAGGAGTAGGTTCAGGAGTTTCTTCTGATGTGTCAGCCCATGGCACAGGAGCAGGTCTTTCTGTAGAGGCATTCTTTGGCTCTGCGAGCTTTTCTTCTGCCTCTTTTATCCTTCTTCTGCTCTCTTCTATTGCTTTTACTTTTTCTTCGCTTATGGGCGCTGGTGCGGAAGGCTTATTGATGCCAAGCATGTTCCTTATTTCCTGGTCTGTATTATCTTTAGAAACTTTTGCAGGAGGAGCATTCCTCGGCCCACTGTTTCCGCTTCTTTCATAAGCTGACGGGATATATTCGATTCCTTCGTTGTTTTTGTATTCAGGGAACTTCTCGCAGAAGTCTTCATACCATGGCTGGACCCTATCTTCTGGTTCAGTTGGCACCACATACTTCCAAAGAGGATGCATCGTCTGTGGGAACGTTTCTCCTTTAAACGGGCTCTTCCCTTGGATGAGTTGTATAACCTGTCCGGATTTGAATTTTGAGGCCTCGTCATATTCGAGAAGTTTCTTTGGTGAAAGCTTGGTATTCTTTCTTCTCCACAGAGGGACATATACCTTATCCCACAAAGGAACGTCTTTAACAGTTGACACTTCTACCTGTGTGAAGGTTCCGCATCTGTTAACAACGTATTTTACAGAGTCATCATCATCGGATCCGAGGAATGTAATGATTCCGCAGTTTGACAGGATGTTATCTGCAAGTCTTGGATATTTCTGATCCATCTGTGACTTGGATTGAATACACAGACAGAAGTTGATCCTTCTTGATCTGTTTGTTGCAACTTTTTTATCAAGGTCTTTAATAGCTGCCATGTTACACATCTCGTCCATAATGAACCAGAACGGCTTAAACAGCTTTCCTTGGTATTCTCTGGAGTTGCTTATTTCAACAAGTTTCATATACATTACTGTCACAAACAGTGATGTTACTGAATCATAAGTCGAATCAGAGTCTTTGGTGATGACGAAGATTGCAGTAGGTTTTGATACCGCATCTTTGAAGTTGATACCATCGATCGACATTGCTTCAGCCACAACTTCAGTTCTGAAAATGGAAAGCCTTCCAGAAAGCCCTGAGCGGACATCTTCTCTTACCTTGGCATTATCCCAAGAAAGAACGGACTGTATCGCACGCTTAACTTTGGGGTCAGCAAGTTCCATTTTCTCTCTGATTTCAGACTCTTTGGAGTTTATAAGGAGGATGAGTTCTGCAAGAGTTCTCTTTCCTTCATAGCTTGAATCTCTTGTTACGAGGTTAAGACATGCACGGAAAAGTTCTGCTTCCTGCTTGGCCCAGAAGTCTTCTTTTAGTGAAGTTGTGTTGTTCATGAAGACATTGGTGTATATGTTGATATAGTTTTGAACTTCTTCTTCTGATGCATACACGATGTCTTCAAGGCAATTCCATGAATCTGAGTGCTTCCAGCTTGTGGTATTAAACACCTTGACATCATAGCCAAATTCTTCACATACATGGGCGAAGTTCCTGAAAAGGTCGCCCTTTGTGTCTGTCGCAACGAAGCTTTCGCCATATGCGATCCTGCAAAGGATCATCGGTCCAAACAGGCCAAATGTCTTACCGGTACCAGAGGCGCCGATGCCACAGATATTGAAGTTTTTGACTTGGTAGTGCTTTGGATCTTGGCATACGCTGTAGGTCCACCCACGATAACGACCAATAATGACATAGCCTGGGTCCTCATCTTCATCGTGTCTCTCAAAAGTCATCTCAAGTTCACCAGGTTCGTTGTTGATCCAATTGGCTGTGCCGTGAGTGCCAAGTTTGGAACGGATGACGCCGTTATTTTCTTTTCTGTCCAGTGCTCTTAGGTATGCCATGCAAAGTCCAAGGCCTATCATGACTGCTAGAGCAACGCTGGATAAGAATATTGAGGCATTTGCGTATCTACCTGTCACTAGCTCAAAGAAGTGAAGCGGCGAATAGTCTACCTGAAGTCTATACGGGCTCATGGCGAGAGACATTTTGACAAACATACAGAAAAGTAAATAAAAAGCTATCAGTCCGCTTCCAACAAGGATGCCTATAGCTGTCATTTTTTCTCTCTTAGAGCTTCTATAGAACTTGTCCCCTATAAGACGCTCGTAAGCTCCATATTTTTTTTTCTTCTTTTTTTCAGAATCCTTTTCTGCGACAACCTCATCAAAAGGCGTACTTTCGATTGGGTCGGTAGATTCGGGAATCTGAGCGTTGTTTGTGATCTTTTTTTCTTCCATTAAAACGTTCTCCTTTTAAAATAATTGATGATAAAGCGGTAGACTCGTCCAGAACGTCTGGCCCATTGTTACGGCAAGGAATCCAAAGACTATAGTCCCGACTGCTGCGATTATGCTGAAGCGGCCCTGAAGGAGCCCAAATATCAGCCTGATCCCAAACGTCAGAGCGAGAATCCCGAAGATGTAGTTGATCGCAAACTGTTGTAAATTGGCTAAGATCTGGTAAAGTGCGTTTTCGATCGGCGAAAATATTCCATTCAAAACTATCGCCTCCTTCCAATAAAAAAAGCCCGCAAATAAATGCGGGCTATAAACGGATTATTTTTTATGCTTCTTGCGCTTCTTCTTAAGGAAGACTAAAAGGCCTGCAGCAACCAGTGCTGCCGGAAGTCCTCCAAGGAGTGCTATTGCAAGAGGCTTATTGGTCAAGAACCTTGTGAAGGCACTTGATGAGACTGTTATGTCTCTGACTTCATAAGTAGAGACGTTACCAGCCTTGTCCTCTGCTGTAATAGATAGGATCTTTTTTACCTCATCAGGAAGGCTTATGGGAGAGACTGCATCGTTTGGTGCACTGTATTCTCCAAGGAGTTCTCCTCCAAAGTATACCCTATATTCTTTAAGGCCTATGTTGTCACTTACGCTTACGTTTAAAAGATCCTGTCCGCTTGCATAAGTACCGCCATCCTCTACTCCGCTTACAGAGATCACGGGAGCAGTCTTGTCCACATATATTTTAAAGGGTTTATTATCTTTGGAATACTCAGAGAAATTGCCTACAGTATCTTCTGATGTTGCGTTTATACTATACGCACCTTCCTCTCTGAAGTTTTCGTGCCCTATTCTGTATATGTACCTGTATGTGCCGTCATTTAAGGTCTTTTTTGTTTTCTTGACCTGTGGGTCTGGAATGGGGGCTCCATCTTTTATGACGTCTATATCACTTTTTTTAAGGCCGGTAACATTGAGCTCATTCAAGACGATGTCATCAAGAAGCTCTTTTGTGTAAGTTCCTTTTAGAACTTCAGAGTCCTCTGATATCTTGTATCTGGAACCAAACCTGTTGACTTTGAAAGAAACTTTTTCTGTAGTTACATTGCCTGCCTTGTCTTTCACGGAGCATATCAGGGTGTAGATCCCATCGTTTTTCTTTTTCTTTGAGAAATCCGAATAGATCCGGCTGCCACCCTTGCTGTTTTTGGTGTCCTTGAAAGTGATTCCTTCAGGCTTCGTTTTGCCAGACTTGGTCAGCATGACTGACTTTTGATCAAAATAACTGTCAGAGTATACTATTTTAGGAGCAACAAGGGATGTGAACCCGTTTTCCTTCGAATATCCTGTTATCTTAAGCTTGGGCTTTGTGTTGTCTACTGTAAACGTAAGTCTTTTTATAGCGGATTTGTTTCCTGCTTTGTCGACTGCATAGATGGTTGCTGTATATGTCCCTGTCTCGCTAAGAGCCTTGACTGTCGAGAAATCTTTTCTTGTTGGCTTTACCGGGAAATTCAAGGTAGATGTTTTTCCATCGAGCTTTCTTGTAAGGGTTGTTTTAACTGTTACGGTTTTGTAATTTCTCTCTTTAACTGAAGCTTTAAGGTTGGTTGTTCCTCTGTTGTAGCTTCCTTCCTTAGCACCGCTTAGGCTAACGACAGGAGCCTTTGTATCTTTAACAAAACTGATGGAATGTGTTTTGGATCTATTTCCAGCCCTGTCAACGGAATATGCTTTTACTACGTAATCTCCGTCTGTTCCGAAGTTGTTAATCGAACCATGGGGACCATCCTTGTGGATGTTCTTTACCCTTTTGCCATCTCTATACACTTCAAAGTATATGATGTTCTTTTCGGCATAGTTGTCAGATACTTTAGCTTCGATTGTCGGAGTATGTCTTGTATGGGTGCTTTGTTTTATCCCAGAAAGTGAAATCGAAGGCGTTTTTGTGTCGATGTTTACTTCAGTTTTTTTGTTGGACGCATTTCCTGCCTTGTCTGTTACGGAAACCTTAATGCTGTATGATCCGTTACCAGACTCGTTGGATTCAATCCAGTCCTTTGTAAGGGTCTTGTTTAGAACATTTGAAAGCGCTCCTGAAGGAGATGCTTTGGCAACATTTTTACCATTTACGTCAATATTCACAGAATTGAGACCACTGAAATCGTCAGAACTGTTTGCCGTAATGTCTACATAGCTATAAAACCATGCAAAGCCCTCTCTTTTGGGTCCGGAGACGTTCAAGCCGTCCACGGAGGGAGAGACGCGATCCAAAATAAATGTAACGGATGTTGGTTCTGATACGTTTCCTGCCACATCTGTGGTCTGACCTGTTATTTCATATGCTCCGTCTGTATTTGGTGTGAACTCATATATATTCTTTGATGTAATTTCTGAAATTACTGAGCCGTTTCTTTTGATCGTTGTTTTCAGCGAAGTTCCTTCTTCATTTTTATTGAAGTCTTCAGCTTCGATTTTAAGCTTTGGAGCGCTGTTCAGTATTGCGTTATTTTCCACTCCTGTAATTGAAGTTGTTGGGTCGATTGCATCCGCCTTAAAGAAGAGTTCCTTCTTTGTGGTGTTCCCGGCAACATCTTTTGCAGAGATTACAATCTTATATTCTTTTGAAGGGTTCTTCTTAAGCCATGCTGTATCTATTTCTTTCGCAAGGCTTACCGAGTCATTTTTATCGGTTGTATTTATAAGAATGTCACCGTTTACTGTAACCAATACTGAGGCGAGATCTGCCTTGTTCTTGGTTACTAAGCCTGAGAGTTTTACATTATCGTAGAACCAGGACCTGCCATCTCGAAGGCTTCCTGTAACGCTTTCACCGGATGTGTTGGGGCCACTTTTATCTATGATAAATGAGAGGTTTTGCTCGGCGATTCGTCCGGCTTTATCTTCAACCTTGAGCTTTGCTGTATATTCTCCATCAGTATCACATAAAACGGTCTTGTAGCGTTCAAGTTCTTCCCTGTTTCCTGCCTGGGCTACGGTAACGCCATCTCTTTTGACGAGCATGGTTATGGTGTCTGCATCCAGGTTTCCGTCTGTTGCAGTAAATGTTAGAGTCTTGTTTGTGTTGTATGCCTTGTCATTTTCTGCCCCTGTTATGGAGACGCTGGGTTCAGTTACGTCTGCCCTGAAGAATACTGCCTTTGATGTCTTTTTGTCATCCTGATTTTTTGAGACAAGATATACCGTTTGCGTAAGATCAGATGTTTCATTGGCAGAGAGCCAGCTCTTGCTTATAAAAAACACCCCTGTTTGGGTATCTGGGGCGTCTTCTCCAGCTTCATATTCTGCCTTGTTTGCTTCGATTGTCTGATTGCCTTCAGGATCTTTGCTGAGCAATGCTATCCTTGTCTTGTCGGCATCAGTGATCTCGTAGTTGATTGTAATTTCGTCTGTGTATATCCCTGTAGCGGTCTTTTCTCCACTTAGTTCATATACAATATTGGCATTTTGAGCAAAAGCTTGCTGTGCAAAGATGCTTACTGACAGCACGAGGCCTATGACAAGAGCTCTCCTTCTGTTAATCAGTTTCACTTTTCTTCTCCTTAATTATAAGATCGTCTAATACGGGTTCTTCTATTACAGAATATCCCCAGACCGTAGACGCATATAAAACGCCGTTTTGTTCCGTAAATTTTGCATTTGATGGGAAAAATACTTCCAGTTTTGAGTGAAGCGGAAGATCTTCCATTTCTTTGAGCCCTGGGACCTGATAGATTTCTTTGTCTATAGTTGTTACATGGAAAGATGATATTTTGTCGTTTCTTTTGATTGGCGAAAGTATCTTGTTGTTGATTAAAGTTACCTCTCCTTCGATACGCATGTATCCAAAGTGAAAAACTCTCCATCTAAAATACAACGCTATCCCAATCAGAAGCGCTCCCATCCCAAGGAACACAAGTGCTGCCTGATAAAACATGGAGTTGTCGGCTATGCTGATGACTCCGAGGATGACTGCGGCTAAGCAGGTTACTACCCCCAGAATCATGATCTTGTTGAACCGATGGCTCAGACATGTAGGCATCTCATCGATAACTTTTTCTTTTTCGCGTATTTCCTTGAGTTTTCTTTTGATTGATATTGCATTTTTTTTCTTCAACATTTTGTCACCATTTCCAAAAATACAAAAAGGACAGGGGCTTCCCTGTCCTAGATACACTTATTCATCGTAATAATTTTACCATGCCCTTAATTAAGTTTCAAGACATTTTTTAAAATAGTAATTTGAAAATGTCTTAGTTGTCAACACATATGTTACACTTTGAGAAATACTCTGATACTACTTGATCCGGACTTTTGAAGTCCAGACAGGTCTTTGCGGTCTTGTTATACCGGATCTGGTGCTTTTCTACCTGCTGCATCAACTCTTTCTCGCTGGTGAACACCTTTCTCCCATATAGGATCTTGCCGTCTTCTCTGTGACTCCTCTCTACTTTTCCGTTTTGCCACGGTGAGTAGGGTCTCGTCCTGCGCAGTTCCATTTCAAGAAACTCTGCTACTTTCTCAAACCGGCTGTCTTTGTCTGTCTTGTCGTCATCATTGACAAATTCCGGGCCGTTATCCACCTGGATCATTCTGATGGGAAACCCCATCTGCTTTTCCAGTTCCATCAGGTATTTGCTGGTCTCATATGTGCTCTTTTCCGTGACTATCTTAAGCACCCTTCTTCTGCTGTATTCGTCGATCCCGGTTATCTGATAGTATTGTTGTCCGTAGCAGGGAAACCTGATGCACTCCTGAGGCACATACTTTATGTCTATCTGCACCTTATCTCCAGGGTATTGTCCATCCAGTCGATCATACTTGGTGTAACTTTTCCTTTTGATTGCTGGCTTCTGATAGCCCCGCTTTCGTATCTGCCGGCACATACTACCAAAGCTTCGGCTGTATCCCTTGGCCTTACACCTGACATATACCTCTGCAAGACCATATACGCCATTTCTTTTCAGCATCCGCCGGATCAGGTCCAGTTCTTCTTCCGTATGAGCGTTCGGGCTGCGCTGAGGCTTTCGTGACCTCAGCGCAAGACTCCGAACGTCTCCATCATACTTTTCGAGCTGTCTGTAAACGAACTGACGGTAGGTATGATAGCGCCTTGCAGCCTTTGTGACACCATATTTTAATGCGTATTCACATAAACGCTGGCGAAAACGCATTTCTTCGGTTATACTTTTCATGAGAGGACTCCTTTCAGTACTAACGGTTTGTGGTAAAACTCATTGTACCAGAGTACCTCTCTTTTTTTATTTAATTCTGTAACATATGTCCTATCACATTACATTTTTTAAAATAGTAATTTGAAAATGAAAGTTTGTAAATTGTAAATATAAATTCTCCTCTTCTTCCATTTTGTGTTGCTTTTACCTCTACAGAGTGTATAGTGATGTTAGTGTTACAGGAACTTAATAGGA